>Ga0116216_10000052_pt1 | contig 110315 bp, 108 predicted proteins | sample Sb_taG_11_FD_89696 | JGI IMG/M metagenome (GOLD analysis project Ga0116216, IMG submission 89696) | Peat soil microbial communities from Weissenstadt, Germany - Sb_50d_3_AS metaG | ecosystem: Environmental > Terrestrial > Soil > Wetlands > Peat | place: Germany: Weissenstadt | collected... | reverse complement strand
CGTCTGGGGCGTCAACTTCTACATATGGCACATCCCCGCGCTCTACCAGGCGGCGCTGCGCCACGACGCGCTTCACGCGCTTGAGCACGCCACGTTTCTCACATTCGGGATCGCGATGTGGATGGCGCTGCTGGGCCCGCTGCCCAAGCCGGCTTGGTTCAACAACGCCTGGCGGCTCGTGTACATCATCGCCGTGCGGCTGATCGGCACGGTGCTCGCCAACGTGATGATCTTCGCCGGGACCGCCCTCTACCCCTACTACGCCGCCGGGGACGCCCACTGGCACATCAGCCTGCTTGCCGACCAGACCGCCGCCGGCGGGCTGATGATGGTCGAGGAGAGTTTCCTGACGATCGGCCTGTTCTGCTGGCTGTTCATGAAGGTCGCCCGCGAGGCGGAGGACCGCCAGCGGATGCTCGACTTCGCGAACTCGCACGGAATCGCGCTCGACGAACAGCGGGCGGCGCGGGCGGTCAGCGCGGGGCGCAGCGAGGAGATGTGGCAGCGGTTGCGGGCGGCCGCAGGCGCCGGGGCTACTTGACGACGAGCGGCCCGCGCATGCCGGCCGCGGCGTGGCCGTCGACCGAGCAGTAGAACTCGTAGGTGCCGGGCTTGAGGTTGACAGTCACGGTCGAAACGCCGCCGTTGGAGACGATCGGGCCGACCTTGTTGATCCCGGCGCCCTTGATCGAGATGTCATGCTGGACAGAGGACATGTTCTGCATGCGCAGGGTCACGGTCCCGGGCGTGGCGGTCGCGCGCGACGCCGTGAACTTCAGCTGGCCCGTCGGATCGGCATTGATCTCGACCACGCCGTTCTTCTCGACCGCTGGCTTCTGGGTGAGGGACGCCACGGCGGTCGCCAGCGCGCCCACGTCCTGGCCGGGCACGGCGGCGACCTGCGCCACGTAGGCCGCCACGTCCTGGGCATCCTGGCCCGTGTAGAGCTTCGCCGGCATCACGCTCTCGGTGTCCGGATACTGAATCCAGTAGCTGATGAAGCCCTCGATCGAGGTGCTCTTGACGCCGTCAGCACGATCCTGCCTGAAGGCGTCGTCGAGGTTGGGCCCGACCGTGCCCTGCGACCCGGCATGAGCCAGCGTGTGGCACGCGCCGCACTTCTGGACGAACAGCTGTTTGCCCGTGACCAGGTCGGCGGTCGGATGCTTGATCTGGCATCCGCCAAGGGCGACCAGCAGCAACGCTCCCGGAACGAGCATGAGGCCACGGGGAATCGGTGCGAGGGCTCTCAGCATGTTCTGCGGGCGCCACTCTATCCAAGCGCACGGCGACGGCGCGCCGACGCCGTGGCGGGCTCGGCGAGGCGATGGCGGGTGGGAGCAGCGGCAGTCGGCCGGGCGGTGGCGGGTGAGGGCAGGGGCGGTCAGCCGGCGATGGCGGGTGAGGGCAGGGGCGGTCAGCCGGGCGATGGCGAATCCTTCCGGGGGCACCGCTGGTAGCATGGCCGGCGGCATGAGGACGCGCCAGAGGTATCGGATGCGGACGCCTTCGACCGGTAGGGAAGTGATCGTCGAAGCCGAGCCGGACCGCGTGTACGTCGACCGTGAGACAAGCGAGCTGCTCGAGGTCGTCGCAGAACTGCTCCCTCTTGCCCCGACGCCCTCCGCGCTGCCGTGGGCCGTCGAGAACCTACGTTTCTGCAACTGGTGCGACCAGCACTCACAGAAGGACCTAAACGACTGCCCGCACTGCGGCAGGCGTATGGAGCCCCTGGGCTCCTAACGCCCTTTCCGCGCCGATGAGCCGTCCGATTGTCATTCTCGCCTTGCTCGTAGTAGGCATTGGCCTGTCGGCATGTGGCAGTGGCTCCCCGTCGACCACCAACACCGCCGGAGCTCCTCCGCTGACCGTGCCGACCACCAGCATCGCCAGCGCGCCGCCGCCAGCGGCAACGACGACCAAGTCGGCCACGACCACCTCGACCACTGCCGCCTCGGCGACCGACCCATCGGCGAGCTCGTCCTCGTCTTCGAACACGAGCGCCGCAGCCACGGGCGGCTCATCGGCCACGCCGGCGGCGCCCAGCGCCCCGACCGGCCCGACGTCGGGCGGGACGAGCCCCACGGCCGGTGGGGGCGGCACCGGCGGTGGCGCCGGCACCGGTACAGGCGGCGGTGGCGGCTCAGACAGCGGTGGCGCCGGCCTCGGAACCTCGGCCTTCTGCCAGCAGAACCCCGGCGCCTGCTGAGGCGCTTTCCGCGCGTCAGGCGCCGGTCAGGTGCTCAGCTCAGCGCCGGCGCCGGCCGTGCACGTAGTTCGTCGGGTACGGCGGCGTCGTGATCTCGGTGGCGCTGTATTCCACCCGGGTTCCCGGGTAGTCGCAGCCATAGCGCGCGCTGGCGCCGACGGTCAGCTGCGCCACCTCACCACTCGGGGGGTGGGGGCAGTTGGACTTGCGGCTCTGACGGTAGGCGAACTGCTTTGTGGAGAGGTCGATCGAGAGCGTCGGCACCCACGTCGGCGTGGTCAGCGCCACGACGTCGCCGCGCGCCACCGGCAGGGTTGTCTGGAGCGGCAGCTGGACGACCTCGCCGAGGTATGGCTGGACGTGGAACAGCGTGCTCTCGGCGACGAGCTTCCACTGTCGGAGCTTCTTGGCGCCGACGGGGGCCAGAACCGAGATCGCCACCTGCGTCGTCCCTCCGTACTGGTGGTCGAGGAACTTGATCTCGCTCAGGCGGGTGGTGCGGCTGTTGGACAGGGCCGACAGGCCGACGGTGAAGGCCACGATCCGCCCGGACCTCTTGATTGTCGTGGGATAGGCGATGCCGTCGCCAATCGTCTCGAGCGCCGTGGCCCGAGTCTGGATGATCGTGCACTGCACCGGAGCGCTCTTCGGCGGGCACGTCGGCGCTATGAGCGGTGTCTTGGTCGCCCCGAGCTCGATGATCGTCGCGTAGGCAGGGACAGCGGCCAGCGCCATGGTGGCGGCTGCCAGGGCCGCGCAAAGCACAAGAGAACGTTTCTTCATAGAACCATTGAACACGACTGACCGGCCGCAAGTTGCGTCTGCGCAACCGCCGACTCGCCGAAATAGCCTGCAATCCGAGCCATCGCACGCGAATGAACCGGCATGGGGACCCAGAATGCGCGCACGCCACCGAGGCGCGCCGCGCCTTCAGGTCATCTCTGGGGTCCGTTTGGGGTTACAGCTTGGCGACGTTTACGGCCTTCGGACCCTTGGGTCCGGCCTCCTCCTCATAGGAGACCTTCGATCCCTCGGCCAGCGAGCGGTAGCCGTCGCCGCTGATGCCCGAGAAATGGACGAACAGGTCGCGACCGCCATCATCAGGCGTGATGAAGCCGAAGCCCTTGTCGTCGCTGAACCACTTGACGGTACCCGTTGCCATGTACACCCCTTCGCGCAACTCTCTTATCCACGGTCCGGGCGGCAATTCCGCCCGCTCAACGGCGGGAAAAGTAGCAGGGAGCGGCGCTCCCTGCTTGCTGAACCGGCAGTTGAACGCGATCACCGCCAGCCGGCCGTCGTGATCGAGGCGAACGGGCCCGGATGCGGCGCCGCTCAGCGCAGCTGCTCAGCCGCCGCCGCGATCTCGTCCGGATCTCCTGGCGACGGCGTCCACGGCAGCCGCAGGGGGTCGCCCTCGTAGCGCGGGATCACGTGGAGGTGAAAGTGGAACACGGTCTGCCACGCGGCGCTGCCGGAAGAGGTGAGGAGGTTTACGCCGTCAGCGCCGAGTCGCTCGGTCGCCCTGCGGGCGAGGCGTTGCGCGCCCAGCACCGTCGCCTGCAGATCCTCGCTCCCAACCTCCAGCAGGTTCCGAGAGTGGCGGCGGGGGACGACAAGCGCATGGCCACGGGTCGCCGGATTGATGTCCATGAACGCCACCGTCAGCTCGTCCTCGTCGACGATCTGGCTTGGCAGCTCGCCGGCGATGATCTTGCAGAAGATGCAATCCCGGTCGGCGCTCACCGCCCGGAGCCTACTGATCAGTCGCTGGGACGGCCCTCCCCGCGAGCCCCGGCCGTGGCGCCCAGAAGCTGCCGCGCTCGTTCGAGGGCCGCCTGACGGTCGCCGATTTCGCCGGCGAAGCTGGCCTCTTCCAGCTCGTCGAGCACGGTCCCGATCACCGGGCCGGTCTCGATGCCGAGCGCGCGGGCCAGCTCGTCGCCTCGCACCGGAGGCTTGGGTGGCGCCAGCCGCCAGGCGAGCGCCTCCCCGACCAGCTGCCTGGCGAGCTCCAGGTGCTTGGCGATCGCCTCGGCGGAGCCCGAGCCGCGCGTGGCCAGCCGGTCGGCGACGCTGAGTACCGTCACCTCGACCTGCACGGGCGCGCAGGCCTTGAGGTAGCGGTAGATCGCCCGCCTGCTGAGCGGCATCTCGCGCACGAGGAAGCCCAGCCGCAGGTGGTGGCGGGTCAGAGCGGCGACGTAGTCGCCCAGCCGCTCGCTCGCCCGCAGGCGCTGGAGCGCTGCGATCGCCATCTCGGCCCCTTTAGCGTCGTGGCCCATGAACGTGACCCGGCCCTGCGGTGTCACATCGCGCACGAGCGGCTTGGCGACGTCGTGGAAGAGCGCCCCGAAGCGGAGCGCCTGGCCCCGCGTGAGCTCGTTGGCGAGCGGCTCCCCGAGTACCGCGGCGACCGCAGCACCGTCCGAGCCGAACGCCCGGCTCGGATCCCGGGCCAGTGCGATCGTCTCGGCCAGCACCGCCCGGGTGTGGTCGTACACGTCGAGGTGGTGGTACTGGCTCTGCTCGATCCCGCGCAGGCGAGAAAGCTCGGGCAGGATCACCGGCGTTACGTTGAGCTCGTCCATCAGCGCCAGCCCCTCGAGCGCCCGCTCCGAGATCATGGTCCGCTTCAGCTCCAGGAAGACCCGTTCGGGGGCGACATCGCGCAGGCCCGGGGCGCTGCGGGCCGCGACCTCCATCGTTCCGGGCTCGGGCACGAACCCCAGCTCACAGGCGAGCCGAACCAGCCGCAGGACCCGCACCGGATCGACCTCGAACGCGTCCGCCGAGACCATTCGCAGGCGACCGAGCCGCAGATCCTCGAGGCCCCCGAACGGGTCGACGTAGCCCCCCGCGGACAGCGGCTGCGCGATCGCGTTGACGGTCAGGTCGCGTCGGCCCAGATCCTCCTCAATCGTCTCGCCGGAGAGCGGCAGCAGGTCCACCTGCCAGCTGTGGTCGCGGGCGACGACCCGCCAGCCGCCGAACGTCTCCGACAGCGCGAACGCGTGGCCACGGGCCGAGCTCGCCAGCGCGCGGGCGAGCCGTCGCGGGTCGCCCTCGACCGCTATGTCGTAGTCGGTCGTCAGGCGACCGAGCAGCCGGTCGCGAAGGGCCCCTCCGACGAGCCAGGCGTTCTCGGCAATCCCGAACAGCCCGGACAGCGGATCGTTCACGCCACCGGCTCCCCGTCGCGGTGGTAGGACCGCGGGACCCGGCCCGAGATCCCACACAGAATCTCGTAGTTGATCGTTCCGATCCGGTGCGCGAGGTCTTCGGCAGTCTGCCGCTCGCGGCCGTCCTCGCCGATGATCACCGCTCGATCGCCCACCTCGACGGCCCGCTCGGATCCAACGTTCACTGTCACGTTGTCCATGCTGACAGTGCCGACGAGCGGGTAGCGCTGCGCCCCGATCAGCACCTCGCAGTTGTTCGTCAGGGCTCGGCGGATGCCGTCCGCGTATCCGATCGGGACCGTCGCCAGCCACGTCTCGCGCTCGGAGACGAACCGGCGGCCGTATCCGGCGCTGTCGCCGGTGCGGGCGAGCTTCACCGCCGCGACGTACGAGCTCAGCTCGAGCGCCGGTTCGAGCCCGAGCGCCTCGGGGTCGACGTTCATCGGGTCGCCGCCGTAGATTGCGATCCCGCACCGGACGAGGTCGAAGTGGCTCGCCGGGGCGTGGATCGTCGCGGCGCTGTTGGCCGCGTGCACGACCACCCCCGGGTGCGCCCGGCGCACCGCCGCCACGAACGGCCTGAATCGCTCGAGCTGGGCCGCGAGGAACTGATCGTCCTCATCCGCGGTGGCGAAATGGGTCATCGCCCCGGCGAGCTCGAGCGCCGGGCGCGCCGCCAGCACGGCTTCCACGACGCGCCATGCCTCGGCCTCCTCGCGCGTCCCCAGCCGCCCCATCCCGGTATCGAGCTTGACGTGTATCCGCACCGGTTCGCGGGCGGCGGCACGAACGTCGGCCACGAACTGCTCGCTCCAGGCCACGAGCTCGCCCCGCGCCCCCAGCGCGATCGGGAGCTCCTCGGAGCTGACCGCCCCCATCACGATGATCGGCACCCCAACGCCACCCGCCCGCAGCTCCGCCGCCTCGTCCGCGGTCGCCACCGCGAGCACGGTGGCGCCACCGGCCAGCGCCGCGCGGGCCGCGGGGACGGCCCCGTGACCGTATCCGTCGCCCTTCACGACCGCGCACAGAGCGGCGCCGCCCGTGAGCCGATCCATCAGCCGACCTACGTTCCGCTCGATCGCCCCGAGGTTGACGCGGGCGAGCGCCCGCAGCGTCACGATCCCCTCCGCGCCGCCCCCTGCGCGAGCGCTCCCGGCAACGAGTCGATCACGTCGCTGGCGATCACGCCCTCCTGCCCGACGCGACTGGCCGCCAGCCGTCCCGCGGTGGCGTGGACGAACGCCCCGGCGCAGGCGGCGTGGAACGGGTCCATCTTCTTCGCCAGAAACGCGCCGATCACCCCGGAGAGGACGTCGCCGGTTCCGGCGGTGGCGAGCGCCGATGACCCACCGCGGCTGACGGCGACGCGCCCGTCGGGGGCGGTGACGAGCGTATCGTCGCCCTTCAGCAGGACGATCGCGCCGGCCTCCCCCGCCGCGCGCCGGGCGCATTCCAGGCGATGGGCCTCGACCGAAGCGCTGTCGGTCTCGAGCAGCCGCGCGAGCTCGCCGGCGTGCGGCGTCAGGACCGTGGGCGCCTGGCGCCCGGCCAGCGCCTCGAGCTCGCCGGCGTGGGCGTTCAGCCCGTCTGCGTCGAGCACCATCGGCACCTTGGCGGCCCGCGCCACCTCGCGGGCGAACGACAGCGTGTCCGGATCGCGGCCCAGCCCCGGGCCGAGCACGAGCGAGTCCACGCGCTGGCTGCGTTCGAGCACCTGGTCGGCGCCGCCGCCGTCGAGGCGTCCATCGCGATCGGGAATCGGGACCGTCATCACCTCGAGCAGACGCGCCTCGAAGATCAGGTTCAGCGACGCCGGAACGCACGCCGTGACGTAGCCGGCGCCGGCGCGCATCGCGGCCTCGGAGGCCATCGACGGGGCCCCGGTCAGACCGAGCGAGCCCCCGCACACGAGCACGCTGCCCGCGGCAAACTTCGTCGACTCGCGGCCGCGCCGGGGAATCCCGTCCGACACCTCCTCGCGGATCAGCCCGATCGAGGGGTCCGACGGACCTCCATCGGGGATCCCGATGTTGACCACGGCGACGTCGCCGGCGTGGCCCTTGCCGGGCGCGATCCACAGCCCCGGCTTGCCCGCGTGAAACGTTGCTGTGGCCACGGCGTTCACGGCAACCCCAGAGACCTCGCCGTTCGACGCATCGACGCCGCTGGGCACATCGCAAGCGAACACGACAGCTCCGGCGGACGCCGCGTCGTTGATCGCCTCGATCGCGCTCGCCGCCGGATCGCGCGGCTCTCCGGAGAAGCCGGTCCCGAGGATTGCGTCGACGATCGCCGCCGGCCGACCGATCCCCGCAGCCGAGAAGGGCTCCGGCGCCGCCCCGGGTAGCCGCTCGAGGCTGGTCCGAGCATCCCCGCGAAACTCCTCCGCCGTGCCCGTCAGCAGCACGGACACGTCGCGGCCCTGGGCCCGCAGCACGCGGGCCACGACCAGGCCGTCGCCGCCGTTGTTGCCCTTTCCGCACACGACGACGACTCGACCCGTCGGAGCGCGCTCCTCGATCAGCCGTGCCAACCCGCCGCCCGCGCGCTCCATCAGCTCCACACCCGGGATTCCTAGCTCGCCGATCGCCCACTCGTCGAGCGCGCGCTGCTGCGCAGCATCCGGGAGCGGCTCGAGCCAGTCAGGGAGCGTCATACCAGGATCGCGACGGCGGCGGCCTCGGTGCGCGTGTGGGTCAGCGAGATTCGGACCTCGACCCCGAGCTCGCGAGCCCGCTCCGCGACGGCGCCGTGCAACCGCGCCTGGGGTGGGCCGCCTTCCCCCACGACCTCGACGTCCCGGAAGCTCCAGCCCTCGAGTCCCAGCGCCTTCGCCACCGCCTCCTTGGCGCAGAACCGGGCCGCCAGGTGCTGTCCCGGTCGGGCGCGCGAGGCCGCGTAGGCGCGCTCGCCGTCGGTGAACAGCCGGTCGGCCAAGCGTGGCCGGCGCTCGAGCGCCTGTTCCAACCGCTCGATCTCGAGCAGGTCGATCCCGATCCCGATCCCGCGGCAGCTTGCGAGCTCCGCGCTCACTCCACCGTCACGGTCTTCGCCAGGTTCCGCGGCTGGTCGACGTTCAGGCCTCGCCGGCGCGCGATGAAGTACGCCAGCAGCTGCAGCGGGATCACCGCCAGCAGGGGCGCCAGCATCCACTCGGTGCTGGGTACCCAGATCACCTCGTCGGCGTGCTGGCCGATCTCCGCGTTGCCTTCGCTGGCGATCGCCAGCACGCGCGCGCCCCGGGCTCGAACCTCCTGGATGTTCGAGATCACCTTCTCGAACACCGGTGAATCGGTGGCGACGACGACCACCGGCGTACTCTCATCGAGCAGGGCGATCGGGCCGTGCTTCATCTCGCCGGCCGCGTACGCGTCGGTCGCGATGTAGGAGATCTCCTTCAGCTTCAGCGCCCCTTCGAGCGCCACCGGCAGCCCCACGTGGCGCCCCAGATAGAGGAAGAAATCGGCTCCGTAGGTCTGCTCGGCGATCCGCTTGGCGCTCTCGACGGCCCGCTCGAGCAACTCGGCGATCAGGTGCGGGAGGCGCTTGACCTCGGAGATCAGGCCCGAGAGGACGTCCGGGTCCAACGTCGAGCGCAGCTCCGCCAGGCGCAGTGCGATCAGGTACATCGCCGCCACCTGGCTGACGAACGTCTTGGTCGCGGCGACGCCGATCTCGAGCCCGGCCCGGGTGTAGAGGACGCCATCGGCCTCGCGGGTCGCCTGGGAGCCCATGATGTTGGTCAACGCGAGCACGGTGGCTCCGCGCCGGCGTGCGGTCCGCATCGCGGCCAGCGTGTCGGCGGTCTCCCCCGATTGAGAGATCCCGATCACCAGATCGCCGGGGCCGATGACCGGGTTGCGGTAGCGGTATTCGGAGGCGATGTCGACCTCGACCGGCACCCGCGCCCACTCCTCGATCGCGTAGCGCCCGATCAGTCCGGCGTGGTACGAGGTCCCGCAGGCGACGATGATGATCCGCTTGACCGCTCGCAGCGACTGATCGTCGAGCGCACCGAGATCGCCGAGATCGATCCCCACGCCGCGCGCCGCCCGCTCGCCGATCGTCTCGGCGACGGCATCCGCCTGTTCGTGGATCTCTTTGAGCATGAACGTCTCGTAGCCCTGCTTCTCGGCGGTGTCGGCATCCCAGTCGATCTCGACCAGTTCGCGGTCAAGCACCTCGCCGTCGGCCGTCTGGAACTCGACCCCCTCAGGGCGCAGCACGACGATCTCGTCGTCGCCGATGTACTGGACCGTCCTGGTCTCACGCAGGAACGCCGGGATCGCCGACCCGATGAACTGCTCGCCGTCGCCGCGACCGACGATCAACGGGCACTCTTTGCGCGCTCCGACGAGCAGACCCGGCTCGTCCGCGCTCATCGCCACGAACGCGTAGTGCCCGCGCAACTCGCTGTAGGCCCCTCGCACCGCCTCGACGAGGTCGCCGTCGTGATGGCGCGCCACGAGGTGCGCGATCACCTCGGCATCGGTCTCGGAGGTGAACACAGCCCCCTCCTCGATCAGCTGTTCCTTCAGCGTGACGTAGTTCTCGACGATCCCGTTGACCACGATGTGGATCCGGTCGGTGGTGTCGAAGTGGGGATGGGCGTTCTGTTCGGTCACCCGGCCGTGGGTCGCCCATCTCGTGTGCCCGATCCCGGTCGCGGGCTCCAGGCGCTCGGCGACCGCGACCGCGCCACCGCGCGTGTCCTCGATCGCGTCGATCACGTTGCGAAGTGCGCTGAGGTTGCCCACCGCCCTGACAGCCTCTATCCGGTCGCCGTCGAGGACCGAGATCCCAGCGCTGTCGTAGCCCCGGTACTCGAGCTTCTCTAGCCCGGCGAGGAGCAGCGGCCGAGCCTGGCGCGACCCGACGTAGCCGATGATTCCGCACATGCCGCTGATAACTCCTTGATCGCTTGCTGGTGCCTTCCGACTGGGTCGCGCCGCACCGGCGGCCCGCGTCCTCCTTCGTCGTGTCGGAGAACGAGCGCCTGATGTTAGAGCCCCCCTTCTTTGGGTGGCGCCCGCGCACAATCCATCGCATAGGCTGCCGGAGCCGATGTCGACCGTCGCGCGCCTGCCGTTGCTTGGAGATCCGCTACGGCGGATCCTACGGCCTGATGCAGAGGATCGCTTCGACGGTTCCGAAGGTGCCGCCGGAGCAACGGCTCATCTGAGGCGGCTCAGATATCCCCGTCGCCGTCCGATGGGCCGCCGTTGTTGTCGCCATCCCCGTCGCCCCCGTTGTTCTGGGGGATCCCGCTGGGGGGCGGGGTGGCGTGGACGGTGGTCGTCGTGGGCGGAGGCGGCGGCATCGTCGACGTCGGTCGCGGAGCGGCCGCTTGGGTGACGGTGGGCGTGGGTGCCGGCGCAGGCGCGGTGGTCGTCGTCGGCGCCGGCGCGGCTGCTGCCGCGGCGGCGGCCGCGCGCTGTCGGCGCAGCCGGGCGGCCTTGGCGCGCGCTGCCTTCTCACGGGCGCGGCGCTCCGCCGCCTTACGTTGCGAAGCGCGGGCCGCGCCACTCTGCGCGGCCCGCGCATGATGCACGACCGCGGGGACGGTCGCGGCCGCGTGAGTCGTCGTCGAGCCGGACGACCCGCAACCTGCCACGAGCACCCCGAGCACGACGGCGACGATCAGCCAGCGCGTCAGGGACCGGGGCTGATCAATGCGGTGAAAAGAACGGTTTTGCATCGCTTGTCACCCAGGACGCCACCGTCGATCGAAACCTTCCCGGGAGATTCGCGGAAGGGTTCCGCGCCTCCGGGCGTCCTCGGAGTACGTCAGCAAGATGACCACTTCATTCCCCACAGCCACCGAGGACCTCCCGGCACGCGGACTCGTCGGCGCCCGTAGAAGGTCGTTCCGCAGCGTCCCGCTCGGCCTGCTGGCCGCCTCCGGGCTGATCGCCGTCCTCGTCGCGCTGCCGGTGCCGATCACGATCATCCAGGCACTCCAAGGCGGCGTCTCGGCCGCCGTGGACGCGATCGAGGCCACATCCGCGCGCACGCTGCTGCTCCACTCGTTCTTCGTCGCGGTCGTGGCCGCCCCGGTGTGCGGCGTGATCGGCGTGGCCAGCGCCTGGTTCATCGAGCGCACGACGGTGCCGGGCCGCCGGTTGTGGGCGCTGCTGCTCGTCGCCCCTATCACGATGCCGCTGTTCGTGACGAGCTACGCGTGGGTGACGCTCGGCACCTGGCTGCAGGGATTCCTCGGCGCCGCCGGGATCATCGCGTTCTCCTACTACCCGATCGTGTTCCTGCTCGTGTGCGTGGCGCTGCGCGGGATGGACCCGGCACTCGAGGAGAGCGCCCGCGCGCTCGGCTGCGGCGCCCGGCAGACGTTCTTCCGCGTGGTCTTTCCGCAGCTCCGCCCGGCGCTCCTGGGCGGCCTGCTGCTGGTCGTGCTCGACACGCTGGTCGAGTTTGACGCGTTCGTCGCGCTGAAGTACCAGACGTTCAGCGTCAATGTCTACGCCCAATACCAGCTGAGCTTCAGCGCATCGGGCGCCGCCGCCCTCTCGTTGTTCTCGATCGTGCTGTGCTGCGTGCTGCTGGCCGGGGAGTCGCGCCTTCGTCGTGGCGCGAACTACAGCCGCGTCAGCCACGGCGCGCGGCGGGCGCTGACCCGATATCGCCTGGGCCGGGCCACCCCGTTGGTGCTCGCCGGGCTCGCGGTGATCGTCGGTATCAGCCTGGGGATCCCGGTCGGCGTCCTGATCTACTGGTTCACCCAGAGCAGCCAGGCCGGATTCGCCGGCGCGACCGCGAACCTCCACTACCTCCTGCCGGCGGCGCTGACCTCGATCGGCCTTGGCGTCGGCTCCGCGCTGCTGGCGCTCGTGTTCGCCGTGCCGATCGCCTCGCTCGCCGTCCGCCACCGGAGCCGGCTCGTGAGCCTGCTCGAGCGCTCGACGTACCTCTCGTTCGCGCTCCCCGACCTCGTCGCCGCGATCGCCCTCGCCTATGCCGCCACCCACTACGCGCGTTTCCTGTATGGGAGCTTCGCGCTGCTCGTGTTCGCCGACGCGATCCTGTTCGTGCCCTTCGCGGTCGTGGCGATGCGAGCCACGCTGGGTCAGATCGAGCCCGCGCTCGAGGACTCTGCCCGGGCGCTCGGGAACGGCCCGGTGAGGACGATGTGGCGGCTCACGTTGCCGCTGGCCCGTCCTGGCCTCGCCGCCGCCGGCGTGCTCGTGTTCGCGTTCGTGCTCGGCGACCTTTCGACCGCCCAGGTGCTACTCCCGCCCGGCCTGTACACGCTCGGGACCGAGTTTCAGGCGAACAGCTCGACCGTGGCGTTCGCGGCGGCCGCGCCGTTCGCCGCTGTGCTCGTCGTCCTGGCGATGGCCGCCACATACGTCCTGATGAGCCGCTTCGGCCGAGTCCGAGCCCTGGAGGAGTCTTGACATGGCGGAGCTGAGCTGCCAGGACGTAGGCAAGGCATACGGCGCCCGCACGGTGCTGCGGGACGTCGACCTGTTCGTGCCAGAGGGGACGCTGACCGCGATCCTCGGCGCCTCGGGAAGCGGCAAGACGACGCTGCTGCGCGTGATCATGGGGTTCATCGAGACCGATGCCGGGACCGTGACCGTCGGCGGGTTGGTCGTCGCCGACGCGCGGGTGCACGTGCCCTCCCACAAGCGGGCGATCGGCTACGTGGCGCAGGAAGGGGCGCTGTTCCCGCACCTGCGCGCCGGCGAGAACGTCGGCTTCGGCCTGCCGCGCTCGGAGCGCCGGCGCAGCGTTCGGGTCGCCGAGGTACTCGAGCTGGTCGGCCTCGGCGAGAGCTACGTCGGCCGCCGTGTGCAGGAACTCTCGGGCGGAGAGCAGCGCCGCGTCGCTCTCGCCCGGGCGCTCGCCCCCCGCCCGCGGCTAGTGCTCCTCGACGAGCCCTTCTCGGGGCTCGATGCCGGGCTCAGGGTCGAGACGCGCGAGGCGGTGCTGCGCGCGCTCGCGCAGGCGGGCACGACCGCGCTACTGGTGACGCACGACCAGGCCGAGGCGCTGTCGATGGGGCGGGAGGTCGCGGTCCTGCGCGAGGGCCGCCTCGTCCAGCGAGCGGCACCGGCGACGCTCTATCGCGAACCCGTCGACGCCCACGTGGCCGGCTTCGTCGGAGAGGCGAACCTGCTGGCCGGGAACGTCGCCGGCGATCGGGTCTACTGCGCGCTCGGCGAGCTACCTGTCCGGATCCCCGGGGGGAAGGGGCCCGTCCAGGTGATGGTCCGCCCCGAGCAGATACGCATGGTGCGCCCGCGCGAAATCGGAAACGGATCATCGGAGACGGTCACCGCCGATGTCCTGGGGCATACCTACTACGGCCCCGACACCGTGGCGACGCTGCGCCTCGAGGAGCATCCGGAGACGCTTCTGAAGGCCAGGACGTTCGACGCCGACGCCCCCGCCCCCGGCGAGCTCGTCGAGCTCCACGTGGTCGGCCCGGCGATCGTGTTCCCAGCCGGCGACGAGTCCCCTCGCCCACGCGAGACCGCCGCCGCGCCGCGGTATGAGATCTCCGTGACGCGGGGATGAGGCGCGCCATCGACCGGCGGGCGGTCGGCGCGCTCGCCGCCGTCCTCGTCGCTCTGACGGTAGCCGCCTGCGGCGGCTCTGACCCGCGCTCGCTCGTCCTCTACAACGGCCAGCACCCGCAGCTGACCGACGCGCTGGTGTCGGCATTCGAGAAACAGACCGGAATCCACGTGAGCGTGCGCACGGGCGATGGGATCGTGCTCGCCGACCAGCTCCTCCAGGAGGGCAACGCCTCGCCCGCGGATGTCTACATCAGCGAGAACTCACCCGAGCTCGTGACGCTCGACGAGCACGGTCTGCTCGCCAAACTCGACAGTTCGACGCTCGCGCAGACCCCGGCGCGCGAGCGGACCGCCACCGGCGACTGGATCGGGATGGCTCTGCGGGTCGGCGGCCTGGCCTACAACCCGTCGCGCATCTCCGCGAGCCAGCTCCCCGCCTCCGTGCTCGAGCTCGCCCAGCCACAGTGGAAGGGCAAGATCGCGATCGCCCCGACCGACTCGGACTTCCCGCCGGTGGTCGGTGCCGTGATCGCCCGCTACGGGACGACCGCCGCGGCCGACTGGCTCGCGGGGCTGCGGCGCAACGCGCAGCTCTACCAGTCCGACGAGTCGGTGGCCGCCGCCGTAAACCGCGGCGACGTGGCGACCGGTCTGATCAACCACTACTACTGGTACCGGCTGCGGTTGGAGATCGGGACGGGCGCGATCCACAGCGCCGTCTACTACTTCCCCGACCACAACGTGGGGTCGATCGAGAACGTCGCCGGCGCCGCCGTGCTGAGGTCGAGCAGCCACGGCGCCGAGGCACAGCAGTTCGTCGCCTTCCTGGTCAGCCGCCAGGCGCAGGAGATCCTGGCCCACGGCGACGATTTCGAGTACCCGGCCCGCCCCGGCGTGGAGCCGAACCCGCAGCTGCCGCCGCTGGAGCGCATCGCCCCGGCGGTCGTCGGGCCAACGGCGCTCGGCAACGACCAGAAGGCCGCGCAGCTGATTCAGCAGTCCGGATTGGCCTAGCCCGGCCGGCGCTACTTGAGCGCCTGCTCGACGGCGGCGGTCAGCCGCCCGCACACCTCGTCGATCTCCTGCTCGCTCGGCGCTTCAGCCATCACCCGGATCAGCGGCTCGGTGCCAGACGCACGGACCAGCACCCGTCCTCGGCCGCTGAGCGCCGAGTCCTCGCGCGCGATCGCGGCCTGCACCTGCGGGTCGTCGAGCGCGAGGGCGAGCGAGCTCCGATCTCCAGCGCGGATGTTCACGAGCCGCTGGGGGAGCTTCTGCATCGCGTCCCGCTCACTCAGGTCTCGCGCCCCGAGCGCCTCCAGCGTCAGCAGCGCACTGGCGATCCCGTCGCCGCTCGGCCCGAAGCCGAGGTCGATGATGTGTCCCGACTGCTCACCGCCCAGGGCCCATCCGCGCCGGCGGAGTTCGTCGAGTACGTAGCGGTCGCCGACGGCGGTCGTCGCGACCTCGACCCCGGCGGTCGCCATCGCCGCGTGGAATCCGTAGTTCGTCATGACCGTGACCGCGACGCCGTTGCCGGTCAGGCGATCGCGTTGGCGCAGGTGCAGTGCGGCGATCGCGATCAGCTCATCGCCATCCACGACGGTCCCCGTGCGGTCGACCGCCAGCACCCGGTCCCCATCGCCGTCGAACGCGAAGGCGACGTCCTGGCCCCCGGTCGCGATGCTCTCGACCAGCCGGTCCAGGTGCGTGGAGCCGCACTGGTCGTTGATGTTGCGCCCGTCGGGGTCATCGGCGATCACGTCGACCTCGGCGCCGAGCCGGCGGAAGATCTCCGGGGCCGCCCGGTACGTGGCGCCGTTGGCGCAGTCGAGCAGTATCCGGCGGCCGTTCAGGTCGAGATCGGCGAACCGCACGTGGAGCTCGCGCAGATAGTCCTCGAGCGGACCGTGAAGACGACGGACCCGCCCGATCCGCGCCGGAGGCGTCGAGCCCCTCTCGAGCTCGGCTTCGATCTCGTGCTCGGTGTCGTCATCGAGCTTGAACCCGTCGGCCGCGAACAGCTTGATCCCGTTGTCCTCGTACGGGTTGTGCGACGCCGAGATCACGGCCGCGAGCTGCAGCCTGTGGCGGCGGACGAGCAGCGGCGCGGCCGGCGTCGGCAGGACCCCGGCCAGCAGCGCGTCGCCGCCGGCGGCGGTCACGCCCGCGGCCATCGCCGACTCGAGCATCTCGCCCGACTCGCGCGTGTCGCGCACGATCAGCACCTGGGGGCGCTCAGCGTCCTGCCGCGTAACCGCCGCGCGAGCCAGCGCCAGCGCCAGATCAGCGGTCAGAAAATGTCCCGCGCGGCCGCGGACACCGTCCGTGCCAAATAGCTGGCGCGCCATCCGGCCAGCGTGGCGTTAGCGCTTCGAGAACTGCGGCCGTTTGCGGGCCTTCTTGAGACCCGCCTTCTTGCGCTCCTTGACCCGCGGATCGCGGGTCAGGAAGCCCCGGCGCTTGAGCTCGCCGCGGAGATTGGGATCGGCCACGATCAGCGCCCGCGAGATGCCGTGGCGCAGCGCTCCCGCCTGTGAGGAGACGCCACCGCCGTGCATCCTCGCGACGACGTCCATGCGCGAGTCGTATCCGACCGTCTCGAGCGGCTGGCGGATGATCCGCTGGAGCGTCTCGCGGGGGAAATAGTTGCCCAGCTCCTTGCCGTTGATCGAGTAGGTCCCGCTTCCCGGCTTGAGGATCACGCGGGCCACGGAGCTCTTGCGCTTCCCGGTGGCCGTGTAGCGCGCGCCGGCGGCGAGGTCGATCGCCGCATCCGCGATCGGCTGGGCCTCGTCGACGGCGTCGACGTCCTCAGCCGCCGCGGCGGCCTCAGCCTCGGCCTCGGCGGCTGCGCGAGCCTCGGCATCGAGGAACTCCTCGCCCTCGGGCACGATGTCGGGGATCAGGTCGGCGCCGGGGATCTCGGGGCGCTCGCGGGGCGCTAGCTCGACCTCCTCGAGCTCGGCCTCCCCGGCGGGCTCGGCCTCAGCCTGCGGCTCCGGGGCGGACGCCTCGGCGGCAGGCTCCGGCGCAGGCTCCTCGGCCGCCGGCTCAGCTGCGAGCTCGTCGGCCTGCGGCTCGGGCGCCGACTCCTCGGCGACCGGCTCAGGCGCCGACTCCTCGGCGACCGGCTCAGGCGCCGACTCCTCGGCGACCGGCTCAGGCGCCGTCTCCTCGGCCTGGGGCTCGTGCTCGGCCTCCGCCTCGACGGACTCTTCGGCCTCGGCGGCCGGCTCTTGCTCGTCTGGGCGCTGCTCGTCCTCGGGGTGCTCGGCCTCGGTCACTGCTGAATCTCCATCGGTTGCGGCTTCTGGGCGGTGTGCGGATGCTCGGGGCCGGCGTAGACCTTCAGCTTCGTCAGCTGCTTGCGGGCGAGGCGGTTGCGGGGGAGCATCCCCTTCACGGCGAGGCGGATGACCTCCTCGGGCCGGCGCTCCAGCATCTCCGCCAGCGTCCGCGACTTCAGGCCCCCGGGATAACCGGAGTGCCGGTAGTAGCGCTTGTCGGCCCGCTTGTTACCAGTGACCGCGATCTTCTCGGCATTGACGACTATCACGAAGTCCCCGGTATCCACGTGCGGGGTGTACGTGGGCTTGCGCTTGCCGCGCAACGCGTCCGCGATCTGCGTCGCGAGTCTGCCGAGCGTCTTGCCCGTCGCGTCGACGAGCAGCCAGTTGCGCTCTCGATCGGTGGGGGTGGCTACGTAGGTCTTCATGGCACGCACAAGCCGCGCGTCCACCGCGCGGCTCGAGGCAATGATAGCCGCGACTTCATGAACGGGCGGTCCCCTACGCTCCTTCTGTGCCGTTGTCAGTGAAGCTTCGACGCTATGGCTACCGGATCGCCTACGTGGGCCTGCGGATCTGGTCATTCACAGTGCGCCCGCGGATTAGGGGCGTCAAGTGCATTCTCACCAACGAAGGCCGCGTCCTCCTCGTCCGCCACACGTACGGTCCGCCCCGGTGGGACCTCCCCGGCGGAACGGCCAAGCGGGGCGAGCCTCCCAGCGGGACGGCGCGCCGCGAGATGGCCGAAGAGCTCGGCCTCACGCTCGATGGCCTCGCCGACCTCGGGAGTTTCACCGGTCGGGTCGATCGTCGCCGCGACACCATGCACTGCTTCCACGCCGAGATCCCCAACCAGGAGCTGAAACTCGAGCTGGCGGAGATCGACCAGGCGCGATGGTTCCCGCGCGACGAGCTACCGCCAAACGTCGGGCGGAACGTGAGGACGATCGTGGCGCTGGTGGGCAGGGCCGGGCTCCTGGACGCCGGCCGGTCGGTTCCGTCTCAGCGGTAGGGATCGCCGCTTTCGCGTCCTCTGGATCCTGGGCAACGCGACAACACCGGCGCTGGGCGCGAGCCCTGTCGCGCTGCCCATGACTGCCGTGGGTAACGCGTCAGGGCCGACGTTCTCTGGCGGGATTGACGCGTTGCCCAGGTAATTTGGGCGATAGCGGCGTGGACCGTGGCGCCTTTATGCCCTGGCGTCGCGAGAGCGTCACGGGTTCGCCGCGGATTTGTGTCGGCCGGCGTCACTGGTGACCGCCCCAGCTCGCACCGCCAGGCGGCCGCGCCGGCGTGCGCCCTGGCCCCGACCCGCCGGCGCCACGCCGGCGCCCTACTCCCACTCGATAGTGCCCGGCGGCTTGCTCGTGATGTCGAGCACCACCCGCCCCACCTGCCGGATCTCGTTGATCATCCGGGACGCGATCTGCTCGAGCAGGTCGTAGGGCAGCCGCGCCCAGTCCGCCGTCATCGCGTCGTCGCTGGTCACGGCGCGGATCACGATCACGTTGCCGTACGTGCGCTCGTCGCCCTGGACGCCGACCGTGCGGATGTCGGGCAGCACGCAGAACGACTGCCACAGCTCGCGGTACAGGCCCGCGTTGCGGATCTCGTCCTGGAGGATCGCGTCGGCCTCGCGCAGGATGTCCAGGCGCTCGCGAGTCGCCTCGCCACCGACGATCCGGATCGCGAGGCCCGGCCCGGGGAATGGCTGGCGCCAGACCAGGCGCTTCGGCAATCCGAGCGAGGCGCCGACCGCACGGACCTCGTCCTTGAACAGCGAGCGCAGGGGCTCGACCAATGAAAACTGCAAATCGGGAGGCAGACCGCCGACGTTGTGGTGGGACTTGATCGTCGCCGCGCCCGTCCCGCCACCGGACTCGATCACGTCGGAGTACAGCGTCCCCTGCACGAGGAAGTCCACCCCCTCCAGCCGAGAGGCCTCCTCCTCGAACACGCGGATGAACTCGGCGCCGATCCGCTTGCGCTTCTCCTCGGGGTCGGTCACGCCCGCGAGCCTCGCCAGGAACCGGTCCGAGGCGTCGACCGCGACCAGCGGCACGTGGAAGTGGTCGCGGAACGCGGCGATCACCTGGGCGGCCTCGTTCTTGCGCATCAGGCCGTGGTCGACGAACACGCAGGTGAGCCGGTCGCCGATCGCGCGGTGGACGAGCAGGGCCGCGACGCTCGAGTCGACGCCGCCCGACAGCCCGCAGATCGCGCGCCCGTCGCCGACCTGGGCTCGGATCCGCTCGATCTGCTCGTCGATCACCGAGCTCGCGCTCCAGGTCCGCTCGCAGCCGCACACGTCCTCCAGGAAGTTGGTCAGCACGGCCTGTCCGTAAGGCGTGTGGACGACCTCCGGGTGGAACTGGATCCCGTAGATCCCGCGCGCCACGGACTCGAACGCCGCCACCGGCGAGGCCGTCGAGGACGCGAGCGCCGTGAACGCCGGCGGGGCCGCGAACACGGTGTCGCGGTGCGACATCCAGCACGACTGCTCGCTCGGCGTTCCCGCCAGCAGCCGGCCCGGCTCGGCGACGGTCAGCTGCGAGCGCCCGAACTCGCCGACCTCGGCGCCCTCGACGCGCCCGCCCAGCTCGCGGGCGATCAGCTGCATCCCGTAGCAGATGCCGAGCACCGGAATCCCGAGCTCCAGCAGCTCGCGGTCGAGCGCCGGCGCGCCGGGCTCATAGACCGACGAGGGCCCACCGGACAGGATCACGCCCTTGGGCTTTCGCCGCGCGACTTCGGCGGCGCCGACGTGGTGCGGTAGCAGCTCCGAGAAGACCCCGCACTCGCGCACGCGGCGCGCGATCAGCTGCGAGTACTGGCCGCCGTAGTCGAGTACCACCACTTCCTCTTGTACGGGGGGCCGCATGCGGCCCCCCGCCGGCGGCGCATGCGCCGCCGGGACCGGGGTGCATGCACCCCGGTCGACCACGGTCCCGCCGCTAGTCGCTGGCACCGACCGTCGCGGCGTGCCCGCGCGCGCCCATGCCGACCCCCTGCTCGCGCTGGAGGTGCTTGCCCTCGGTCTGAAGCGCCGGCGCCACCAGCAGCTCGGCGCGGTTGAACTCGGCGATGTCCCGGTATCCGCAGGTCGCCATCGAGGTCCTCAGGGCGCCCATCAGGTTGAAGGTGCCGTCGTTCTCGCGCGCCGGCCCCTTGATGATCTCCTCGAGCGTGCCGTTGAGCGTGGTGGCGACGCGCGTCCCGCGCGGGAGCGTCGGATGGAAGGTCGCCATGCCCCAGTTATAGCCGCGCCCCGGTGCCTCGTAGGCGCGGGCGAGCGCCGAGCCGAGCATCGCCGCGTCGGCGCCACAGGCGATCGCCTTGGCGATGTCGCCACCGTTGCGCATCCCCCCATCGGCGATCACCTTGACGTACTCGCCGGTCTCGAGCATGTGTTGCGAACGAGCGGCCGCCACATCGGCGATCGCCGTCGCCTGGGGTACGCCGATCCCCAGCACGCCACGGGTCGTGCAGATCGCGCCGGGGCCGACGCCTACGAGCACGCCGGCGGCGCCGGTCCGCATCAGGTGAAGACCGGTGTGGTAGGAGGCGCATCCGCCGACGACCACCGGCGTTGGCGCCAGCTCACGGATGAACTCCTTGAGGTTCAGCGGCGGCCGGGTCTCGTCGGAGGAGACGTGCTCGGCCGAGACGACCGTCCCCTGGATCACTAGGATGTCGAGGCCGGCCTCGAGCGCGATGTCGTAGTACTTGCGGACCTTCTGCGGCGTCAACGAGGCCGCCGCGACCACGCCGTGCGACTTGATCTCCTCGATCCGCTCGGCGATGAGCTCGGGCTTGACCGGCTCGGCGTAGATGTCCTGCATCTCGCGCGTGGAGATGTCCTTCGAGAACGTCGAGATCCGCTCGAGCTGCGCGTCCGCGTCCTCGTAGCGGCAGAAGATCCCTTCGAGGTTGAGGACCGCGAGGCCGCCGAGCTTTCCGATCAGACCGGCCGTCTGCGGAGACACGACGCCGTCGAGCGCGGCGGCGAGCAATGGCAGCTCAAACCGGTAGGGCCCGAGCGTCCACGAGATGTCGACATCGTCGGGATCCCGGGTCCGCCGCGACGGAACGATCGCGATGTCGTCGAACCCGTAGGCCCTGCGGGCCTTCTTTCCACGCCCGATTTCTACTTCCATTGCGGCATCATAAAACGGCCCGCGGACGGCTGGTCACGGGGGCGATCGGGTGAGGAAGAGGGCGCGACGACGGCGGCGATCATCGTCTCCTCGATCCTAGCAGCGGGGGTTGGCGGGGAGGCGGTGGCGGCTGGGGCTGGACGCGGACGCGGCGGGCCTTCGTGGCCGGATGGCGGGGGTTCGCCGGCGGAATCCGGCGTTTTCATGATGCACAGCGCGCCAACCCCGGCGTTTGTGACGAGCCCAGGCGTGCTGAGCACACTCTTCGTGCACAGCACGCCACGGCTCGGGATTCCGGTCGGTGTTGGCGTGCCATGCACCATCCGACCCTGGAAATCCGCCCCGGATCGGCGCCCCGCCGCCGCCCGCGCCGGCCCAGGCTTCAGGAGATCTCGGCCGGAATCTGGAGCCGCTCGGCTTCCACCTCGTCGACCAGCCGCTCGACCTTCGACGGCTCGACGATCCCGGCCCCGACGTGATGGATCGACTCGGCCCCGCACGCGACGCCGAAGCGCAGGCAGTCGACTGGCGAGCGGCCCGCGTAGCGCGCGGCGACGTAGCCGGCCAGGAACGCGTCGCCCGAACCGATGCTCGACCGGGCCTCCTGCTCCTCCTCAACCCGCACGCGGTAGAGCACGGGGTTGCCGCCTTCGAGCACCTGGCCATAGCACCCGTCCGAGACGGTCATGATCGCCTCGGCCGCGCCAAGCCGGCGCATCTCGACGACGGCCTGGGCGCGATCGTCGCTGTCGTTGAACTCGTGGCCGACGAGCTCCTCCGCCTCGACCTCATTGGGCGAGACGACGGCGGGCTCGGAGCGGACGGCGAGGCGCATCGGCTCGCCGTCGGTGTCGATCATCGTCGTGACGCCGAGCTTGCGGACCTCGCGGATCAGCCCGGCGTAGACGTCGGTCTCGAGCCCGCGCGGGAGGCTCCCGGCGAACACGCAGATGCTCGCCCCCTTGGCGAGGTAGAGCAGCTTCTCGCGGAACAGCTCCAGTTCGTGCACCGAAATCGCCGGGCCGCGCTCGTTGATCTCGGTGTGCATTCCGGTCGTGGGGTCGAGCACCGCCGTGTTCGTCCGCGACTCTTCGCGGATCCGCACGAACGCGTTGAGGATCGCCTCGTCGCCGAGCGCCTCGAGGATGCGGGTGCCGGTCGCTCCGCCGACGAGCCCGGTGGCGATCACCGGCTGGCCGAGGCGCTTGATCGCGCGGGCGATGTTGACGCCCTTGCCGCCGGGCATCGTCGTCTGATCGACCGTGCGGTGCCTGCGTCCAGGGGTGAAGTTGGGCACCTCGAGCGTCTTGTCGAGCGCCGCGTTGAGCGTCACCGTGATGATCATTCGTGCTCCAGCGCCCTCCTCGCCCGTCGATGACGCCCGCTGACGCGATACACGGTGAACGCGATCGCGACACACACCAGCACCAGCAGCGACACTACCGTAGAAGGTCGGGTCACGAAATGGCCGGCGAGCGTGAACGCGCTGACGGCCGGCAGCGCCTGCGCGAGCATCAGCGGCTCCCGGTCTATCTGGTGGCGGCCGGCCATCACCACGACCGTGCCGACTACCGCGTGTTGGGGCAGCGGTCCCGTGAGCTGGTGCGGCACGTAGACCCGGATCCGCACCCTGCTGCTGCGCGGGACCACGCGGGTAAATGTCTTGGAGGCGATCACCACCGCGTATTTGCCGGGCTGGTCCTTGACGGTAGGACGGGCGAGCACGGCTCCAGCGTGGATCGGGGTTTCGCTGCGGAAGTTCGAGTAGCCGTAGTCGAGCAGCGTGAGAGTGTTGTCATCGCGCGCCGCCTCGCTGGAGGTGCCGAGCACGGCGCTGAGCAGCGTCATGCCGTCGCGCCGGGCCGAGGCGACGAGCACGTAGCCCGCGTCGGCGGTGTGGCCGGTCTTGACGCCGTTGATCCACGGCACGCGGCCGACGAGGTCGTTTCGGTTGACCACGGTGCGGACCTCGTCGCCGGTGTGCAGCACGGCGCTCGGCAGCGCCACCGCCCGCCTGAAGAAGGGCTGGGTGCGCAGGTCGTATTCGGCGAGCTTGACCAGATCCGACGCGGTCGAGTAGTTGCCGGGCGTGTCCAGCCCGATCGGGGTCGAGTAGTGGGTGTGGGTGAGCCCGAGCTGACGGGCGCGGCGGTTCATCATCGCCACAAACCGCCCGACCGACCCGTGGCCGACGTTGTAGGCGAGATCCTCGGCGGCGTCGTCGGCGCTCGGCAGCAGCATCGCCAGTAGCAGATCGTGGACGCTCATCCGCTCGCCCGGCTCGAGCCCGAGCTGCGAGTCCGACGCCGCCGGGACGTAGTCGGGATCGGCGAACACCTGGCCCAGGCGCGTGTGCTCGAGGGTCACGAGCGCGGTCATCAGCTTCGTCGTGCTCGCGATCGCGGCCTCGCGGTCCGCGCTGAGCCCGTACAGCACCTGCCCGGTCTTCGGGGCTACGAGAATCGCCGCGGTGGCCGACAGGTCCGGGGCGGGGGCGGCGCCCGCCGCTGCCGGCGCCGGCATCAACGAGACCGCGGCGCACAGACACGCCGCCGCGAGCGCCCCGCGGATCAGCGTCATCGTCGGAGACGCAGGCGTTGCCCGGTCTGGAGGCTGTTCGGGTCCACGTGCGGGTTCAATGATTCGAGCGTAGACAGCGGGATGCCCGTCTTGGCGGCGATCGCCGTCATGCTGTCGCCCGGCTGAACCGCGTAGTACTTCTGCTTCGCGAACTTGCCGTGTGGCCGAACCGGGCCGATGACGACGTGCGGGGGTGGGGCCTTTGTTTTCGCGCTAAACGAGTCGTGCACGATCACGTAGGTTCCCGCGATCGTCGCAGCCAGCGCGATCGGCGCCAGGTAGCGCGCACGACTCCGACGGGCCATCGCCCCACGATCATACCGGCGCACCTCCCCGAACCGCACCCGTTGGCCGTGCGCCCAACTTCAAGCGAACAGGTTCCAGGCCAGCTCGCGCAGCCTCGCCGCTTCGCGCCGGGCCGCTTCCGCGGGGTCGCCGCCGGTCTTCCGGTGAGCGCCGACAATCCCGCGCGAGGCGGAGATCAGACCGCCGGCCGGGCCCGGCGCGAACGCCGGCGCGAGATCCTCGACGGCCCCGCCCTGGGCGCCGACGCCGGGCAGCAGGAACACTGCGTGGGGCATAGCGGCCCGCATCGTCTCGAGCCGATCCGGCGCTGTGGCGCCGACTACCGCCCCGATGTCCGACAGCCCGGCCGGCCCGACCGCCGGCGCGCCGAGCTCGGCGACGATCGCCGCGAGGCGGCCGCTGACCGAGTCGCCGTCGGCGAGCGCCAGCTCCTGCACGTCCGCGGCGCCCGGGTTCGAGGTCCGGACCAGCACGAACAGACCCGATCCGCGCTCGCGCGCGGCTACGACGAGCGGCGCCAGCGAGTCGACGCCGAGCAGCGGGTTGACGGTCAGCGCGTCGGCGCCCAGGCCGGGGACCGGCCCGTACGGGGTGGGCGTCTCGCCCAGGAAGGCCTGGGCGTACGCCGCTGCCGTTACGTCGATGTCTCCGCGCTTGGCGTCGGCGATCACGAGCAGTCCACGCTCGCGTGCCCGGGTGGCCACCTCGCGCAACGCGGCCCACCCGGGCGCTCCAAGTCGCTCGAAGCAGGCGACCTGGAGCTTGACCGCCACGCACTCCTCGGCCACGGCCTCGATGGCCAGGGCGCAGTGGAGCGCGACAGCCTGCCCCGCGCGCGCATCCGGCGCCGCGGGCGGGCCGTCAGGCGAACTCGCGAGTTCGATGGCGCGTGGCCACAGGTCGGCTGGATCGGGATCCAGCCCGAGGACCAGCTGGGAGCCTCGGTCAGCAACCCGGCTGGCCAACCGATCGCCGAAGCCGCCGTCTGCCGTGGCGCCATGCGACGGCAGCGGTGACCCCGCGATCGGACCTTGGCTTAGAGGCAGTCTCTTGGTGCTACTTCACCGACTTCTTCAGACCCGCGCCGGCAGTGAACTTCGGCACCTTCGAGGCCGCGATGTGGATCGTGTCGCCCGTCGCCGGGTTGCGACCCTCACGTGCGCTCCGGTGGGAGACGCTGAACTTGCCGAAGCCGGAGAAGCTCACCTCGCTGCCGCGCTTGAGCGCGCCCTCGATGGTCTCCAACACCGCGTCGACCGCGCTGGCGGCGTCCTTCTTGCTCAATCCGGCGCGATCCGCGACCTGATCGACGAATTCCGACTTGGTCACTTGCTCCCTCCTTCAAGGTGGTAGGAATGTTCGACGCTAACACGGAGCGCGGACAAACCGCGCCCCGCATCCCCTGTGGATGGGGTCATTCTGGCCCGTATACCGGCGGGAACGAGCGAAATCGCGGCCTGCAACTCCGCAAATTGCGGAAATCTCGGACGGCAAACCGGAAATCTCGGACGGCAAACCCCAGTAAGCACCGATGATCCAGCACGTCACGCACGCAATCGTGGCCTCGCAAGTGGAGCCGTGCATCGCGTTCTACGAGCTCCTCGGATTCCGGCCCGTGGACCCGCCTCCGGGGATCGCCGGCCGCGCGAGGTGGCTCGAATCAACGGAGCCGAGTTCAACGCCGTCGCAGGTGCATCTGATGTACGCCGAGCAGGGACAGCCGGGCGGCGGGCACTTCGCGATCGTCTGCCCGGACTATGACGACACGCTCGCGCGGCTCCGTGGCGCCGGTCACGAGGTCGATCCGCGCCGCGAGCATTGGGGCTCGCCGCGGGCCTACGTCCGCGACCCCGCCGGCAACCTCATCGAGCTGATGGCGTTTGGGCCCGAACGCGCCAGCGGTCCCGGGCGATAACAATAGGCCCGTGGATCTCGGTCGGCTCGCCTGGCTCACGACGGTGCTCGCATGCCTGATCGCGGTGCTGATCCTCGTGCTCCAGGGCTACTACGGATACGCGTCGGTGACGCTGGCGGTGGCGGCGTCCGCCGCGATCAACCTGAAGTAGCGGCGCCGTCGGCGCGCAGCTCCTCCCCCGGCCGCACCCGGTCCTGCGGCTCGAGGTGGATGAGCACGTCGGCGCCGGCGAGCCGCTCGCCGATCAGGTCCTGAAGCTCGTGGGCGGTCCGGTGCGCGTCCTCGAGGGACGTCCCGGCCTGGAACTGGACGTGCAGATCCACGTATCGCCGCGAGCCGGCGCGCCTCGTGCGCAGCTCGTGATAGCCGACCACGCCGCGCGGGGCGAACGCCAGAATCTCGGCGCGGATCGCGTCGACCTCGTCCTGCGGGAGGGCCTGGTCGACGAGGACCCGCGAGGAGCGGTTTAGGAGCCGCACTCCGGTCACGACGATCGCCCCGGCAACGATCAGCGCCACCACGGGGTCGATCCACTGGGCGCCGGTCACCTGGACCAGCGCGAGCCCGACGAGCACCCCGGCGGAGGTCAACGCGTCGGTCCGCAGGTGCGCCGCGTCACCCTCGAGCGCCGGGGAGTCCGTCCTCCGCGCCCGGCGTGCGATCACGGTCGAGATCACGATGTTGACGACGATCGACACCGCCACGACCGCGATGCCGAACCCGAGGTTGTCGACCTGGCCGTGCCCGAGCAGCCGCCGGATCGCCGCGAACGCGATCGCGGCGGAGCCGACGAGGATCAGGATGCCCTCGATCGCCGCCGACAGGTTCTCGATCTTCTCGTGGCCGTAGCGGTGGGATTCGTCGGCCGGCTCGCCGGCCTTGCGGACCGAGAAGAAGGCGACGATCGATGCCACCAGGTCGATGCTCGAGTGGACCGCCTCGGTCAGGATCGCCACCGACCCCGTGATCGTCCCGGCGATCACCTTGAGCAGGATCAGTCCCGAGTTGGAGATGATCGACAGCGCGGCAGTGCGCTGCTTGAGGGACGATTCCCCGGGGTTCCCAGCCGTCGCGGGTTCGGTCAGCGGCGGCCCGTTCACGTCGAACCGCCGTCGCTCAGCCATGCCGCGAGCGCACGGACAGCGCGTCCGCGGTGGCTGATCGCGTCCTTCTCCTCGTCGCTCAGCTCGGCCATCGTCCGCCCGTCGGGGTACTCGTCGGGGAGAAAGGCCGGGTCGTAGCCGAAGCCGCCGGTCCCGCGCGGGGCCCCGGCGAGTGTGCCCGTGCACTCCCCGAAGAACAGCCGCTCCCCGCCGCTCGCGGGGTCTACGTACGCGACCACGCACACGTACCGGAGCGGGCTGCCCACGGGCACCTCGCGCATCAGCTTGGCGAGGTTCTCCTCGTCGGTCGCCCGGAGCCCGGCGTACCGGGCCGAGTAGACCCCGGGCACGCCGTCGAGCGCCTGTGCTTCGATCCCCGAATCGTCGGCGATCGCGGCCCGTCCGGTGGCGGACGCCGCCGCGCGGGCCTTGGGAAGCGCGTTCTCGGCGAACGTCTCGCCCACCTCGGGCGGCAGCACGACGTCGGCGGGCAGCGGGTCGACCAGCACTCCGGCGGGCGCCAGCAACCGTCCGATCTCCCGGACCTTGTACTGATTGCGCGTCGCCAGCACCAGTGGACCATCCCTCAAATCCGCACCCTCCCGGGGGCGGCTCGACGCTGCCATCTAGTGCCCCTAGCCCGTCGCTGTCGCGACCGCCTCGTCCTGGCGCGAGCGCAGCTCCCCGATGCCCAGCGCCGCCAGCGCCAGCAGATCGTCGAGGTGCGCCCGCGAGAGCGGTGTCCGCTCGGCCGTCGCCTGAACCTCGATCAGGCCACCGTCGCCGGTCATGACGACGTTGGCGTCGACCTCGGCTGTGGAGTCCTCGGAGTAGTCCAGGTCGAGCAGCGCCACCCCGTCGACGATCCCGCACGAGACCGCGGCGACCGTCCCGTTCAGCGGGCTGCGCTCGACCAGCTCCTGCTCGATCAGCCGCTGGCACGCCAGCCGCAATGCCACCAACCCGCCGGTGATCGACGCACACCGCGTCCCGCCGTCGGCCTGGAGCACGTCGCAGTCGATGTAGATCGTCCGTTCGCCGAGCGCCTCGAAATCGACTACGCCCCGCAGGGAACGGCCGATCAGCCGCTGGATCTCGACCGTGCGCCCGTCCGGCCGCCCCTTGCTGACGTCGCGCTGCTTGCGCTCCCCGGTCGAGGCGGGCAGCATCCCGTATTCGGCTGTCACCCATCCCCGGCCCGAGCCGACGAGGAACCGGGGCACGCTCTCCTGTACCGACGCGGTGCAGATCACCCGGGTCTCCCCCATCGAGATCAGCGCCGAGCCGTTCGCGGTCCGCACGAACCCCGGCTCGATCGAGACCGGCCGCAGCCCGTCAGGGCCCCGGCCGTAGCTGCGCTCGCGCGCCGGTGTCGTCATACCGGCACCGTGGCCTCGAGCTCGACGTGGACGACCTCCTCCAGCGGCATCTGCAGGAAGCGGGTGCCGAGGGCGCGGAACGACTCGGCGTCGGCGGTGCAGCGGAACCGGTAGCTCCCCTCCTCCCCGCTCGGATTGAGCAGGCGCCGGGACGCCAGCGCCCGCTCGACGCTGCGCGCGACCCCGGCCCCCGAGGTGATCAGCGACACCCCCCGGCCGAGGGTTCGTTGGAGCATGGGCGCGACCAACGGGTAATGGGTGCAGCCGAGAATCACCGTGTCCACATCGGCTACACGAAGGGGTGCGCAGTACTCGCGGACGGTCTCGACGACGTGGACGTCAAACGGAAAGCCGCCCTGGATGATCGGCGCCAGGTCGCGGCAGGGCACGCTCTCCAGGTGAACGTGCGGGTCGGCCGCACGCACGGCCCGCTCGTAGGCGCCGCTGGCCACGGTCGCCGGGGTCGCCAGCAACCCGATCCGGCCCGAGCGGCTGCCGGCGACGGCCAGCTGCGTGGCCGGCGCGACCACGCCGATCACGTCGACGTCGGCGCCGCGGGCGGCGATGTGCTGCTCGAGCGTCTCGAGCGCCGCCGAGCTGGCCGCGTTGCAAGCGACCACCAGCAGCTTGGCGCCGCCGTCCAGCAGATGGTCGGCGATCTCGGCCGCGAACCGCTGGAGCTCCTCCTGGCTCCGCGTCCCGTACGGGAAACGCGCGGTGTCGCCGAGGTAAAGGTAGTCCTCGGTCGGGAGCGATACGAGCAGCTCGTGAAGGACGGTCAAGCCGCCCACCCCGGAGTCGAACACCGCGACTGGGTCGGTTGCGCTGACGGGCATCCCGAGGATGGTGCCAGAGTGGTGGGCGGATACGCTCGCACCGATGCGCGCGCTGATCGTCACGAACATGTATCCGACGCCTGACCGCCCAGAGCTCGGGAGCTTTGTCCGCGATCAGGTTCAGGCGCTCGAGCGGATCGACGGGATCGAGCTCGAGGTGGGGGCGTTCGCGCCCTCGGGAGCGGGCGCGTACGTGCGGGGCGCGAGGTCCCTGCGGCGACGCTACCGCGGCGAGCGGTTCGACATCGTCCACTGCCACTACGGGCTCTCGATCTTCCCCTCGCTCGTGGTCATGGCCCGCGCGCGGGCCGTGACGCTGCACGGGACCGATCTCAGCCATCCGCGCTCGCGCGCGATCACGCTGGCCGGCCTGCGCACGATGGATCTCGTCGCGACCGTCTCCGAGGAGCTCGCGAGGAAGGTTCCGCGGACGGCGTTCGGCGGGCCGCGCGTCGTGCTGCCGATCGGCGTCGACGTCGACCGGTTCCACCCGATCCCTCGCGAGCAGGCCCGCTCCGAGTTGGGGCTGGATCGAGACGGCCCCTATCTGCTGTTTCCCGCCGACCCGGTGCGGCCGGAGAAACGGTATGACCGCGCCGTCGCCGTCGCCGGGGAGATCCCCCTGCTGACGCTCGGGGCCATCGAGCCCGCCGCGGTGCCCCTGTGGGTCAACGCCGCCAACGCCGTGATCGCCCCGTCCGAGCGTGAGGGGTTCGGCCTCGCCGTGCTCGAGGCGCTGGCGTGCGACGTGCCGGTGATCTCGACGCCGGTCGGGATCGCTCCGGACGCGCTGGCGGGCGTGATCGGAACGTACTGCGGGCGGTTCGAGCTCGACGGCTGGCGCCGGGCGCTGGCGCCCCATCTGGACGACCAGGATCCGCGGATCGAGGGCCGCGCGCGGGCCGAGCGGTTCTCCACCGACCGGATGGCGGCCGAGGTGGTCGCGGCATGGCGTTCGCTGCTCGGCGAGCTGCCGATCCCGCCTGACCGGGCACATATACTCGGCCCACCCTCGCAGCGACCATGAACGGCCCCGAAGAACGGTCCTCCCTCCAGCGCGGACGCGTCCGCCGCCGCGTCCAGTACCTGCGCCGGTTGCGAGAGGTCGAGCTGCGCGATCTCGGCGGCTTCATGGTCGAGCTTCAACGATTCGGCACCGAACGCCCGCAGCTTGTGCAGGAAAAGCTCGCGACCGCGGCCGCGACCGACGCCGAGCTCCGGGCGCTCGAGCGTGCCCTCGGATCCGAGCAGCTACTGCGCGAGCTGCGAGAGGCCGGAATCGCCGGTTCGTGCACGCGCTGCGGCGCGATCTACGGCAGCACCGACCGCTTCTGCTCGTCGTGCGGGGAGCCGGCGCGATGAGCCTGACGAGCGACCCGCGGCCCGCCGAGCCGGTCGCGCCGGTGCAGCCGGGCGGGATTCGGTGCGACCGCTGCGGCGCCCCGCTCGCCGACGACCAGGAGTGGTGCTTTGCGTGTGGCGCGGCGCGCACGGTGATCCATCCGCCCCCCGATTGGCGCATCCCGGTGGCGGTGATCGCCGCCGTCGTGGTGCTCGTGCTGGCGGGATTCGCAATCGCGCTGATCGAGCTCGCCGGCGTCGGCTAGCAGTGGCGGGGTCAGCCGTTGGCTGCTGGGGCATCAGTCGCCGCCGAGCGAGGGCCACCACGGCGCCAGCCTGACGCGGGCCTCGAGCGCCGCCGGCGCGAGCGGGACGCCGTCTGTCTCTTCTGAAAGCGGCCCGCTCAGCGCCTCCATCGTCGCCGCCACCGACCGCGCCAGCGCCTCGAGGGCGTAGCCCCCTTCCAGCACGCAGCCCACCGGCACGCCGAGCGTCTCGCCGACGCGTCGGACCGAACGGGCCATCGCCGCGAACCCGCCGTCGGTCACCTGGCAGGACGCGAGCGGATCGTCGACGTGCGCGTCGAACCCGGCCGAGACCAACAGCAACTGCGGTACGAACGCCTGCGCCAGCGGCACGACGACGTCGTCGACGAGCGAGCGGTAGACGTGGTCGCCGGAACCGCTGGCGACGGGCAGGTTGACCGTGAACCCCTCGCCGGCGCCGGCGCCCACGTCCCGCGACGAGCCGGTCCCGGGGTACAGCGGCCACTGGTGGATCGAGACGAACAGCACCTGATCGCTCGCGTGGAAGATGTCGTTGGTCCCGTTGCCGTGGTGGACGTCCCAGTCGAGGATCATCACCCGCTCGAGTCCGCGGTTCTGGACCGCGTGCGTCGCGGCCACGGCGATGTTGTTGAACAGGCAGAAACCCATCGCCTGCGCCCGCGTGGCGTGATGGCCGGGCGGGCGGTGGGAGCTGAAGCCAGTCGACGCCGAGCCGTCCAGCAGCAGGTCCACGAGCGCGACGGCGCCCCCGGCCCCGTGCAGCGCCGCCTCGAACGAGCCTTCGCTGATCACGGTGTCGGCGTCGAGCTGGCCACCGCCACTGGCCGCCGCGTCCTCGATCGCGGCCACGTACTCCAGCGGGTGCACGGCCGTCAGCATCCGCCGGTTGACGGCGGGCGACCTGAGCCGCTCCCAACCGAGCCACCCGCGCCGCTCGAGTTCGTGGTTGATCGCGACGATTCGATCCGCCCGCTCGGGATGCGGCCCGGTGTCGTGGGCGAGCGACGACGGATGCGCGAGGAACACGGGCCGGGATGCCATGCCGAGTACGGTATCCCTCGTTGGCGCTTTCGGATACCCAGGTCACGGTTGTCGGCGCCGGCGCGGCCGGCCTCTACACGGCGCTGTCGGCGGCGCTCCAGCATGTGCCGGTGGCGCTCGTTTCGGCCACGCCGCTGGCCGAGTCATCGAGCTACTGGGCCCAGGGCGGCCTCGCCGCGGCGATGTCGGACGAGGACAGCCCCGAGCTCCATCTCGCCGACACGGTCGCCGCCGGCCGCGGCGCGGTGCGCGAGTCGGCGGCCCGGGTCCTGTGCGAAGAGGCGCCCGCCGCCGTCGAGCATCTCGCCGAGCTCGGCGTCAGCTTCGACGCCGATCGCAACGGACGGTTGGCGCTCGGGCTCGAGGGCGGCCACTCGGCGAGGCGGGTCGTCCACGCCGGCGGCGCGGCCACCGGCCGGCGCCTGGTCCGGCAGCTTTCGGCGCTCGTCGCCGAGGACGACCGGATCGACGTGCTCGAGGGTCGCCGCGTGATCGAGGTGCTGACCGCGGGCGGGCGCTGCGCCGGCGTCCGGCTGAGCGATGGCCGTACGATCCCGAGCTCGGCGGTGGTGCTCGCCACCGGCGGCGCCGCGGCGCTGTGGTCGCGGACGACCAACCCCGCGGGGGCGATCGGCGGCGGACTGCTCCTGGCGTTCTACGCCGGCGCGACGCTGGCCGACCTGGAGTTCATGCAGTTTCACCCGACCGCCGTGGCGCGCGACCCCCAGCGCCGCGACGTCGACGGCGCCGACGGGTTCCTCGTGACCGAGGCCGTCCGCGGCGAGGGCGCGCGCCTGCTGAACGCGCGCGGCGAGCGGTTCGTCGACGAGCTCGCCCCCCGCGACGAGGTGGCGCGAGCCGTTCAGCGGCAGATGGCGCTCACCGGCGCCGGCTGGGTGGAGCTCGACATGCGCAATGTCGATCCCGAGCTGTTCCCGAATGTCGTCAGCGCCCTTCGCACCGCCGGGATCGATCCCGAACGCGAGCCCGTCCCCGTCGCGCCGGCCGCCCACTACATGATGGGTGGCATCGCCACCGACCTCTATGGACGGGCCTCGGTTCCCGGCCTATACGCCGTCGGCGAGTGCTCGTGCACGGGGCTGCACGGCGCCAACCGCCTCGCCTCGAACTCGCTGAGCGAGTGCTTCGTGTTCGGCGCGCGCGCCGCGCGATCGGCGGTCGGCGAGCCCGGGCCCGACCCGGACGCGGCACCCGACGGCCGTGGCGCGCAGCGGCCACCGGCGCCTACCCCGGAGAGTCGCGAGGCCCTGTGGCGCTACGCGGGCCTCGAGCGCGACCGCGACGGGCTCGAGCACCTCTCCGACGATCCCAATCCGCTCGTGCGCCTGATCGCCGCCTCGGCGCTGGCGCGCACCGAGAGCCGCGGCGCGCACCGCCGGCGCGACTACCCCGAGCTCGATCCAGCTCTCGACGGCCACCACGTAACCGTCCGCGGGGAGATCGAGCCCACTCCCGACCCGATACTCACAAAATGGGTGTGATGCCCCCCTCCGGGCCGCGTAAACGCTAATTGCACCAACTTCTGGCTTAACGTCAAGTTAATACGCAGGCTCCCGAAGGCTTCACATCCGAGCGTGATACTCGCGCCTCCGGAGGGAAAGCTAGGCCGGCAGTATCGAAAAGGATTAGGAGAGTCTGATGTACCGGTTTAGCCGAGCGATCTACCGCGAGCTGGCGGACGAGATCATCGAGGATCCGCACAGCCAGTGCCCTTATGCAAACCACGAGCGCGTGCTGCGAGCGTGCGAGGCGGCGGTGGAGCGCCTGGCGACTGATCGCCACTACTTCGCCCGGCCTGCACGGACGTTGTTCTGCGACATCCGCGCGTACTTCCCGATGAACGCGCAATCGCGGGTGTTCCACGTGATCGAGCGGTATCTGGAGTGTGCCGATGAGTTTCTGCGCCGGCTCCCGCAGAACGGATTCGACGTCTACGGCAACCCGTTGCAGTGCCGCGCGAGCACTCGCAAGGGGACGCCGTGCCAGCGGATGCCGCTGCCGCACAACGGCTACTGCCCGTCCCACCAGCACCTCGCCGAAACCGAGGAGGTGCAGACGCCATTGGCCGCGTAGGGCCGAGGTCTCGGTTTTTATTTGGGGCCCGCGTTCGCGGGCCCTTTTTTTGCGGGTAGGGTTGGAGGCACATGCTGCTCGGCGTCGACGTTGGCGGGACGTTCACCGACGCCGTGCTCGCGTTCGACGGGCGGCTCGCGACCGCGAAGGCGCCGAGCACGCCGGACGATCAATCCGAGGGCGTGATCGCCGCCGTCCACGCCGTGCTGGAGCGCGCCGAGCGCGCCGCCCATGAGATCGAGGGGTTCTCGCACGGGATGACGGTCGCCACCAACGCTTTGCTCGAGGGGCGTGGCGCGCGGACCGCACTGATCGCCACCGAGGGCTTTACCGATCTCGTCGCGCTCGGCCGGCAGAACCGCGCCGAGCTCTACCGACTGTGCGCCGCGAGGCCGGCGCCGCTGGTCCCGGAGGAGCTTCGCTTCGGCGCCGCGGAGCGGATGACCCCAGATGGCCCGCTGGCAAAGCTCGATCCCGACGAGGCCGGCCGGGTGGCTCGGCAGCTCGCGGATTTGGAGCCCCCGGTCGAATCGGTCGCCGTCGTCCTCCTGCACTCCTACCGCCACCCCGAGCACGAGCTCGCGCTCGGCGAGGCGCTCGCGCAAGCGCTGCCGGAGACCCACGTCTCGCTGTCGCACGAGACCGTGGGCACGTTCCGCGAGTACGAGCGCGCCGCCACGACCGAGGTCGACGCCGCGCTCTCGCCGCTGCTGGCGAGCTACCTGCGGCGCCTGGTCGACCGCACCGCCTCGGAAGAGATCCCGGAGCCGGCGATCATGCAGTCAAATGGCGGCCTGATCGACGCCGGCGCGGCCGCCGGCCACGCCTCGTGGACGGTGCTCTCCGGTCCGGCCGGCGGCGCCGCCGGCGCCGCGTTCGTCGCCCGCGCGGCGGGCATAGGCGAGGCTCTGTGCTTCGACATGGGCGGCACCTCGTGCGACGTGTGCGTGGTCGACGAGGGCGAGGTCCAGGAGCGGAGCGCCGGCGAGGTCGCGGACCGCCCGCTGGCGCTGCCGATGCTCGCCGTCCACACGGTCGGCGCCGGCGGCGGCTCGATCGCTTGGCGCGACCCCGGGGGAGCCTTGCGGGTCGGGCCCCAGTCGGCGGGGGCCGATCCGGGACCGGCGTGCTACGGGCGCGGCGGCGAGGAGCCGACTGTGACTGACGCCAACCTGGTGCTCGGGTACCTCTCGACCGACGCGCCACTGGCCGGCGACGTCGAGCTGGATCGCTCGGCCGCGGAGGACGCCGTCGGGGAACTCGCCTCCGAGCTCGGCCTGGAGCTCCGAGAGTGCGCGGAAGGGATCATCCGCGTCGCCAACGCGGAGATGGTGCGCGCGCTGCGGGTCGTGACGGTCCAGCGCGGGATCGACCCCCGACGCTATGCGCTGCTGGCGTTCGGCGGCGCCGGGCCGCTGCACGCGGCGGCGATCGCCGGCGAGCTGGGGATCGAGACGATCGTCTGCCCCCGAGCCTCCGGCGTGCTCGCCGCGTTGGGGCTGGTCGTCTCGCCGCGCCGGCGGGATGCCCAGCGAAGCGTGTTCCTGAGCGGGGACGAACTGACTGCGGAGGCCTTGGCCGGGGAGTTGGCGGAGCTGGGCGAGCAGGCCCGGCGAGCGCTCGGGGATGCAGACGCCGAACTGCGCGTGACCTACGAGCTGCGCTATCGGGGGCAGGCATTCGAGCTCCCGATCGCGGCGAGCTTGGAGCCCGATCCCGGCGAGCTGCGCGAGGCGTTCGAGGCCGAGCACCAGGACCGCTACGGCTACAGCGACCCCGACCAGGAGCTCGAGCTTGTGACGATTCGGGTGACCGCGACCGTGCCGGGCGTGGACGTCGAATTGGCCGAGGAGGGAGGCGAGGTCTCGCGTGGGCGCCGGCACGCCACGCTGGATGGCGAGGAGATCGAGCTCGAGGTGCTGCGGGGCACTCCGCCTCCGGGAACCCCCGTCTCCGGGCCCGCCGTCGTCGAGCTCCCCGAGTCGACCCTGCTGGCACCTGCGGGGTGGTCCGGCGAGGTCGACGAGACCGGCACGATCGTGCTCAGGTGCAGGCAGTGAGCGCCGGCGCGATCGTACTCAGGTGGGGACAGTGAGCGCCGGCGCGATCGACCCCGTCGAGCTCCAGATCCTGACCGGCGCGCTGCGCGCGATCTGTGAGGAGATGGGCGCTGTCCTGATCCGCTCCGCCCACTCGGCGAACATCAAGGAGCGCCGGGACGCCTCGACCGCGCTGTTCGATCCCCATGGGGAGATGGTGATGCAGGCCGAGCACATCCCCGTGCACCTCGGCGCGATGCCGGCGGCGGTGGCGGCGGTGCTCGACGAGGATCACGCCCCCGACCGGGCGTGGATCCTCAACGACCCATACAGAGGAGGCACCCACCTCCCGGACATAACCGTGATCACCCCGATATTCGCCGGCGACGAGTTGATCGCGTTCGCGGCCAGCCGCGCCCATCACGCCGACGTCGGCGGCCCGACGCCCGGCTCGATGCCCGCCGACAGCCGCACGCTCGACGACGAGGGGGTGGTGATCGAGCCCCGGGTCCTGGACGACGACACGATCGCCGAGGTCGTCGCCGAGATGCGCCAGCCCGACCAGCGCCGGGCGGATCTCCGCGCCCAGCTCGCGGCCGGGCGGGTCGCGGTCCGCCGGCTGCTCGAGCTCGACGAGCGTGTGGGGCGCGACACGCTCCGGGCGGCGTTCAGCGAGGTCCTCGACTACGCCGAGCGCCGGACGCGGACGTGCATCGAGGAGCTCGATGACGGCTGCTACCGAGCCCGGGATCTCTTGGAGGCGAGGGAGGGAGACCTCGAGATCGTCCTGGAGGCGACCGTCGACGGGGACCGGCTGGTCCTCGATTTCAGCGGCACCGCAGAGCAGTACGAGGGCAACCTCAACTGCCCGATCGCGGTCACGCGCTCGGCCTGCTACTTCGCGATTCGGGTCCTGACCGACCCGGACATCCCGCCGAGCGCCGGCGCCTACCGGCCGGTCGAGGTGCTCGCTCCTGAGGGCTGCCTGCTGAACGCCCGCTCGCCGGCCGCCGTCGTCGGCGGCAACGTCGAGACCTCCTCCCGGGTCGCCGACGTCGTCCTGCGCGCGTTCGGCCGGGCCGTCGGGCAGGGCACTATGAACAACGTCACGATCGGCAGCGAGGAGGTCGTCTACTACGAGACGATCGGCGGCGGTCAGGGCGCCTGCCCCGACGCCGACGGGCCCAGCGGCGTACACGTGGCGATGAGCAACACGCTCAACACGCCGATCGAGGCGCTCGAGCTCGAATTCCCGCTGCGGGTTCTGGAATACGCCCTGCGCCGGGGGTCCGGCGGCGCCGGCAGGCACAGCGGCGGCGACGGCGTGGTGCGCGAGCTCGAGGCGCTCGAGCCCCTGAGCTACTCGTTGATCACCGAGCGCCGGCGCCACCCACCGCCCGGCGCGGATGGTGGAGAGGACGGCGAGTGCGGCCGCAACCTGCTCGACGGCGAGGAGCTCCCGCCCAAGGCGATCGGCCGTCTCGAGCCCGGCCAGCGGCTGCGTATCGAGACGCCCGGCGGCGGCGGATACGGTTCGCCTGCCCCCTAACGGCGATGAACGGTCGCCGCTCCCGACTGATCCCGCGCCAGCACGACTAGCGTGTCGATGTTGACGTGGCTCGGCCGCGTGACGGCGAACGCGATGCACTCGGCGACATCCTCGGCCGTGAGCGGCGTCAGGCCCTCGTAGACGGCCTCGGCGGCGTGCTCGTCGCCGCGAAACCGTACGACGCTGAACTCGGTCTTGACCAGGCCCGGAGCGATCTCGGTTACGCGGATCGGCCGCCCGAGCAGCTCCATGCGCAGCACCTTGGTCATCGCTCGGACCGCGAATTTCGCCGCGTTGTAGCCCCCGCCGCCGACGTAGGGCTCGTAGCCGGCGATCGATCCGACCATCACCACGTGGCCGTCACCGGTCGCCTCGAGCGCGGGGAGGAGCGCTCTGGTCATGCGGAGCGCGCCGATTACGTTCGTCTCGTACATCCAGAGCCAATCGTCGTCGGTCGAGTCCTCCACGCGGTCGCGGCCGATCGCCCCTCCGGCCGCGTTGACGACGACGCGGCAATCGGGGACCGCGGCGCAGAACCGCTGCACCGACGCGGGGTCGGTGACATCGAGGCGGATTGCACGCGCGCCGAGTTCGTCGGCGAGGGCGTTTAGGCGCTGTTCGCGGCGGGCACCAACCACGACCTCGAAGCCCTCGGCGGACAGGCGCCGTGCGGTTGCCATGCCGATGCCGCTACTCGCCCCCGTGACCACTGCCGTACCCAGGCTCATCCCGCAAATCTACCGTGCTGGGCGAGCCGAGGTGCGGGCAAAGCTATGGTGGTGTAGCTCCAGGAAAACCGGCCAATTTGCAGCAACATTTGGGATTTTGAACGTTGTCGCGTAGAATTGTCGACTCCCCCGTTGCCGCCCCCACCTGTTGCGCGCGGGATTGTCTGTAAACCCCCTTCGTCTCCCCTTTCACTGATATATGCCGATTGCCTTTAAAGAATGGGCCGTGACTGTGCGGGCTCTCGCCGAGGGCGAGCAGCTCCTGACCCTCCGCAAGGGGGGAATTCGCGAGCCCGACAAGCACTTCACGCTCGAATACGACCAGTTCTTCCTCTATCCGACGTTCGACCACCAGCGCTCCGACCTCGTGCGCGCCTCGCATCAGCCTGAATTGGCCCGTGCGCTCGAGGAAGGTGTGTGGAGCGACGGCGAGCCCTCGCCGAACGTGTTCCAGACCGACCGAGAGATCTCTCAGCCCGATCGAGTGCGGATCCGCGCCTGGGCCGAGGTCGCCGCGCACTACACGATCACCGACCGGCGGGCGGTTGACGCCCTTGCGCCGTTCTACGTGTGGACGACCGACTACGCCGAGAAGCGGCTCGCCTGGAAGAGACGCCATCCCCTCCACGTGATCCTGCTGCGCACCTACCGGATCCCCCGACCGGTGACGGTCAAGGTGCGCGATGAATATGGCGGATGCCGCTCGTGGCTCGAGCTGACCCGCGACCTCCCGTTCGAGGGAACGCCAGTGCTCTCCGACGAGGAGTTCGAGCGGGCCTCGGAAGAGATCGCGGCGATCGCCTCTGACCGCCAGCCGGTTCTGGTCTGAGGTAAGCCGCCCACCGCCCCGGTCGCCCGGCCGTCCTCGTCTGAGCGACATGCCGTGGGTCGAGTCGGCCTCGCCGTCTTTCCGTGCCCGCCACGACTCCGCCGACGCAGCTGACGTCGAGCGGGTCCTGCGGTCATTGGAGCAGACGCGCGAACGCCTGTCATATCTGTTCCCCCGAGAGATCGTGGGGTTCACCGTGGTCGTCCACCGCAGCACGCTGTCGCTGACGATTGCTAACCCGATGCTCCCGGTCGTGTGGCTGGCGACCGCGCCGGCGGCGCGGCGGTACGTCACGGGCTGGACCGGTAGCCAGGAGCTCCACGTACTCGCGCCGGGAGCGCTCCGCGAGAGGGCGTCGAACGTGCCCGGTTCGCGCGAGATGCTGGCGCTGAGCGCCGCGTCCCTCTATGCCCGCAGGGTGGTGATCGAGAACAATCAGGAGCTGTCTCGTGCCCGCCGGCCCGCCCGGGCGGCGCTCGAGCTGCGATGGGCGTGGCTGGTCGAGGGCGCCGGCCGGTGGTTCTCGGGACAGACAGACCATGCGCGGCCGGCGATCGCGCGCCGGCTCCGGGAGGGCGGCCGTCCCCAGTTCCCTCCGGGGGTACGCGACGCGGCGCTGCTCGGCGGCACCGTGATCGACCTGCTGGCCCGCGAGGAGGGCGAGGCGGCGGCGGCGCAGTTCGTCTGCCGCCTCCATCCGCAGGGCGCGAGGGCCGCCCTCTCGCGGGCGTTCCACGGGCGGTCGTTCGTCCACACCGAAGGGGCGTGGCGGACCCATCTGGCGCGGATCGCCGGCGCGGGCTGACCTCAGAGCTGTAGGTAGCGGATCACGTCGCCACCGTCCTGGTGGAGCGCCGCCGCGTCGCGGGCTGCCATCTTGACGAACGGCTCGACCACGACCTCGCGTCCTTCGATCCGCCACGTCGCCGCGGCGCGCCCGCCTACCAGCGCGAACGGCTTGAACATCCCGCCGGCGATCAGCGCCGCGTCGTGGCCATCGATCACCGGCTCCCGGCAGGTCCATCCGAGCAGCACCGGGTCGAAGGCGCCGAGCAGGCGCGGTGGTGGCGGGCTCTCGTCGTGGCGCCCGCGACGCAGCTCGAGCAGCCCGTCCGGGCGCTGGGTCAGCTCTGCGGCGATCGCAGCCAGTCCGGCGCGGGCGTCCCGCAGCGGCAGCCCGGCCCACTTCGCGAGGTCGCGATCGCCGGCGGGAGCGTGGCCGGCGAGGTACCGCCGCGCGAGCTCGGCGAGGGCCCGATCGCGGTCGACGGGAGGCTGGGGCCCGAGCCAGTCGCGCGCCAGCACGTACGCGTGCTGGCGCCCGATCATCGGGCCTCGTACGGCGATCCCCCGCAGTGACGCCAGCATCAGCAGGTGGACCCGCGGGTCCTGGCCCTGATCGCGAGCCTGAAACCGCGGGCGTCCTGGCCCTGGACGGCGAGCAACCGTTCGGTCGCCCCGACCGGGTCGGGCGCGGGTTCGCCTGCCAGCAACTGCGCGGCAAGGCGCCGCGCGAGCACCGTCAGTGGACCACCTCGGCGATCAACCACACGATCAGCGCGCCGATCGCAAGCGCCGCCAGCAATCCCGCCAGGAGCTTGACCGGAGCGACCGTCGGTTGGGCGCGGTCGGGCGATATCAGCTCCGCCTGCAGCAGTACCTCGCGCGCCGTCGAGACCCCGGCCTGGGGCACGAGGATGTCCCGCGGGCCAGCGGCGAGAAAGTCCGGCACATCGAACCCGGCGCTTCGCCTCAGCAGGCTCGGCACGCCCTCCTCGAGCAGCATCCCTGGATGAACTCCGCCTCGGCCTGATTGCGGGCGCCGGCGACCTTGACGAGCTGTCCCTCGGCCAGCTGGGGCTTGATCTTCCGGGCGTGCCTTTGTCGCTCGCTCACGTCGCCCTCGACGTCGAGGTGCGTGTCCAGCACGAGGGGCATCCGGCACGACGGACAGAACCGCTCATCCGCCGGATACGTCGTCGCGCAGCTCGGACACACGAGCGGCTTGCGAGGAGCCTCGCTCCGGGCCATCACTCCACGACCAGTTCGTCCTCGCTGACCCGCCCCTCGCGGATCGTGAACGCCCGCACCTCGGGCGGCTCGCCGGCGACGCCCACGATCAGGTACAGCGCGTCGGGATAGAACGCGAGGTTGATGTCGGTCTGCGAGGGATAGGGCTCACTGCGGGTGTGCGAGTGATAGATCGCGCCCAGATCGAGGTCAGCGTCGTCGATCTGCATCTGGATCCGGTACTGCTCGGCGCCGTCGATCTCGTAGCGCAGCGGGCTCGCCGCCGCATTGACCGCCCGATACAGCTCGACCGCCTCGCCGTCGCGCGAGGCGATCATCCCGCAGCACTCGTTCGGCGCGTCCTCAAGGGCGTGGGCGATCATCTCGTCGTACAGGCGCCGTGCGATCCGCATCCCGCAATCGAGGCTACCAGCCACCGCGCTGCGCCCACCTATCGTTTGCGCCGTGGCCCGAGGCGTCACCAAGTGTCCTGGATGCGGTGAGCCCGTCTCTCCGTTCGCGGCCGGCTGCGCCATTTGCGGCACCGATCTCGAGGCGGCTCGCGCCGCCCGTGCCCCGCGCCGGCGACCCTCGATGCCGCGACTCGGTGACTCAAGGGCGCGCGGACAGATCGATTGGCTCCACATAGCGATTGCGGTCGTTCTGAGCATTGCCGCCCCTCCGATCGGCCTCGTCCTGGCGCTGTATTGGGCCAACCGGCGCTACCGAATGGGCCAGCCGGTCATGGTCGCGGCGATGCTCGGAGCCGCGGTGATCGCGATCGCCGTCTTCTTGGACCCCATGTTGTTCTGGAATCACCTCCTAAACCTCTAACTTTGGGCACCTCCCGCTCGTCCACGAGGTCGTCATGCCGATAGCGAACTCGTGGAGTCACGCGTAAGAGTCATCAGAGAGGTAGTCCACAAGTCTCTCTACGTGGTTGACGAGCGGGCTATCGCAGACGCAATCGTGGTGCGGGCGATGGCCAAGCAGGTGATCGCGGAGCCGTGCTTCCGAACCGAGGCCCCGGATCGGCACGTGCGCTCCTTCCGCCCCGCCCGCGAAGCACGCTCGTTCCGGCTGTGCACCTCCTCCCGGATGCACCGAGTCGGCCATTAGAGAGTCTGTGACCCAGTTCGCAATCCCCCCAATGCGAGGAGCCCTCACCGCGTCCCCGCACCCCCTCTCCGAGGGGCCCTGACCGCGTCCCGCGCCCTCTCGCGTTTTGGATCGCCTGTGGCAGATGGGCGGCCCAGAGCGCGAGGGGGCGCGCCGGCGCGGCGCCGGCGGTGTTGTGAGTCCTAGCCGGAGGGGTCGAGGTTAGGTCCGAGGCGGGTAAGTCGAGCTTCGGTCCGAGGCGGGTTTATCGACCCTCGGCCTGCGCCGGCGCTGCGCGCCCGCAGCCTCTGCGAGCCGACGGGCGTCTCATTTGGCTGGGGAGGGAGCGGGCGGGGTTCGATCGCAGGATCCGGGCCTCTGGATGATGATCGCGGTAGGGACCGCCATTGCTGACGGCCCCACGCGCCGATCCCTCCCCCATCGATGCCCTCTCCGAGCCGATCGCCCGCCAAGCACGCCAAGCACGCCGAGAGTCCACTGGCCACGCTCGCACGCCCCCACCACAACCGCCGCCATGGAGATCTTGGTTCCTATAGGTCCAAGATCTCCACGGACGCCTATGTCCCCACGCCCAGCACGTTCGGCGCCGGCACCGCCTTGTTGACGTCGCCGGGGTGAAGCAGCTCGCTGAGCATCGTCCCGTGCTGCCCCTCGTTGGCCAGGATCTGCCCGCCGAGCCGCAGTAGCCGGGTGCTCTGGAAGTCCTTGATCGCCTGGATGTAGGCGCCCTCGAGCATCAACTCGAACCGTGACAGGAGGAGGATCGCGTCGTGGGCGGTGTGGAGGTTGCTCAGCCGCTCCGGGACCTGGCGCGCGGCCAGGACCTGGTCGGCCTCGCTGATGCTGGCGATCGGTGGCGGTGGCGTGTGGCCGAGGCTTGCCAGCTCGCCGGTCAACGCCGTGATGTGCTCCTGCTCCTGGTCGAGCAGCCGCTGCGCGAGCCGGTCCCCCAGGGGCGAGAGGAGCTGAAGCTGGAGCACCTGCTGATAGCCGTAAGACGCCAGCAGCTCGGTCCCGATCACCGGGATCAGCAGCTGGGCATCGGACATCGGCGGGGCCTGCGCCTCGCCTCGGGCCGCGTCGAGCAGCAGCGCGCCGGCGCCTCCGACTGCTAGGCCCCGCCGGACCAGCTCTCGCCGCGTGTGCCCGCGGCCGCCTTCGGTATCCATCCCACGCGGCTCGCTACTCGCGTCCCGTCACAAAGGCGTCGGGAATCGGGTCGCGCCGCAGCCCCAACCGCAGGACCGCGACGTGCTGGGCATCGTTGGCGAAGATCGCGCACAGCTCGGCCCTGACAACGCCGGGAGAGACGCGCGGCAGCAGCTGCAGGTAGCCCGAGATGATCGCGTTCTCGGCCGTGTCGAGGAGCTGCAGGATGCCGCGCGAGCCGCGCGGGTGGCCGAAGTCGTAGCTGTTCGGTGGCGGGTTGGGCGTGCCGCCGGCGTGATTGATCAGGCTCATGATCTGCGATGCGTGCGAAAGATCCTGGCCCAGGAAGTGCTTGGACATGATGTGCTCGCGACCTCGCAACAGCGGGGTCGCGGCGGTATAGGCGGCGACGGAGTACTGCTTGAGCGCGAGCGCGTGGTTCAGGTACGTGACGTCGGTCTCACCGGCGGCCGGCGAGATGTCGCCGACGTGCAACCGCGACGAGTGGCCACACGCCGACACCAGGCCCGCGGCGGCCGCGCCGGCGGCCGTAGCCGCCGCGCCCAGGAGTTTCCGGCGAGACGACCCCGCCGGTTCCTCGGCGGTTACCACCAGACGGTGGCGTCCAGGTTTTCGATCTCGTCGACTGGACGGGTATAGATCCCCGACGACAGGTACTTCCACCCGTCGTCGGCGACGATGAAGACGACATTGCCCTCGTCGAGCTCGTTGGCGATCCGCACCGCGACGCGGGCGATCGCGCCCGACGAGACGCCGGCGAACAGGCGCTCCTCGTCGAGGAGCTTGCGCGTGAAGACGATTGCGTCGGTGTTGGTCACGAAGATCTTCCGGTCGAGCACCGACAGGTCGATGATCGGCGGGATGAACCCGTCCTCGAGCGACCGCAGGCCCTGAACCGGCTCGCCTTGCATCGGTTCGGCGGCGACGATCTTGACCTGGTCCCCGAGCTCCTCCTTGAGCCGGCGGCCGTTGCCCATCAACGTGCCGCCCGTGCCCAGACCCGCGACGAACGCCGAGATCTCGTCGAGCTCCTCGAGGATCTCGAGCGCCGTGCCGTCGTAGTGGGCCCGCGGATTCGCCGGGTTTCCGTACTGGTAGGGCATGTAGTAGGAGGCATCGCGCTCGGCCATGTCGAGCGCCAGCTCAACGGCGCCATTGGAGCCCTTCGAGCCCTCCGAGTAGACGATCTCGGCGCCGTACATCTCGAGTAGCTGCGTGCGCTCGGGAGTCACGTTCTCGGGCATGATCACCTTCAGCGGATAGCCCTTGCGCCCGCAGATCATCGCCAGCGAGATGCCGGTGTTGCCCGAGGTGGGCTCGAGGATCGTCTGACCGGGCGAGATCAAGCCCTTCTCCTCGGCGTCCTCGATCATCGCCCTGGCGACGCGATCCTTGACCGAGCCCGTCGGATTGCGAGATTCGAGCTTGGCCCAGATCCTCACGCCTGGCTTTGGGCTGAGTCGCTTCAGCTCGACCAGCGGCGTGTGACCGATTGCCTGGACGATGTCGCCGTAGCGCCCACCGCATGGCTTGTTCTGGAGGATCTCGGCAGCCATTGCTTCACGAAGTGTAGCGAGGAGCGAGTCTCCGGCACGGGATTTCCCGGGGCGTCTTCGCGGCCTCCGGCGCGCCGGTGCAGCGGGCTCGGAGCGGGGGTTTCACCGAGCCCACCGCATGCCGGCGTGCCGGAGCGGAGGGCCGCAGGCGCTCATCCGCGGCAACCTGCGACCCTCCTATCGGCGGGGCTAGTAGTAACCGGGCGTGGTGGTTGTCGAGCCGGTTGTCGTAGAGCTCGAACTGGTCTTGTGAGAGGACGCAGTAACCACATGCCAGGTCCCGCCGAAACCCATGATCCCGTTGCCGTTCGCTTGGCCCTTGGCGGTGTCTTTGGCGAACCGATAGAGCGGCACGCCACCGAGCGTCACCTGGAGGAAACCCTTGCGGTGGAGGATCCCGAGCTTCCCCTTGACCCCAGTTGCCTTGGACAGCTTGGTCTTGGCCGAGTGGACGGTCACGGGCGGCCAGAACTGCAGGCACTGCTTCGACGTACAGAGCAGATGATGAGCCGTCTCCGGCTTCAGCTCGTAGACGGTCCGACCGCGTGAGTCGACCACGATCGTCTTCCCCAGTGACGAGTTGTGCGCGGTCTTCAGGGTCGTGTGGCTGGTCGCGGCGAGCGCCATACCCGTGAGCGCGCCCGCGAGGAGCCCTACAGCCGCGATCAGCGCCTTGGCCGCGCGGATCTTCGTGTTCCTGAACGCCATCATGCTCCCTTCGAACTGGACGATTCGAAGCTAGGGACGCCTGGCGGCGCCAATCCTTCCCGAGGAGCTGAGATTCGCGCGGTGGCCGCGCGTCGAGATTCGCCGGCCCTAGTTACGCGCGCCGCCCGCCATCGCGGGCAGGATCACGAGCATGTCCGTGTCCCCGACGGCGGTCTCGAGTCCGTCGAGTACACGGACGTCTTCGTCGTTGAGGTACACGTTGACGTAGCGGTTCAGCCCGCCGTCGGGCGCGAACAGCTGCGTCTGGGTGTCGGGGTGGCTCTCGGCGACGCTGCCGAGAATCTCACCGACGGTCGAGCCGTCTGCGCTCAACTCCTTCTCGCCACCGACGGAAGGACGCAGCACGGGCGGGATGCGGACAGTCGCCATGTCGCTGAACCCTAATGCGCGCCGGCGCAGAACGCTTCGTAGTCGGGGAATACGCCGAGCTCCTCGTCGGAGATCTCGTCGGGCTCCCGCGAGCAGATCGGGCAATCCGGGTCACGCCGGACCTTCACCTCGTCCACCGTGGCCGCCAGCGCGTCGTACATCAGCAGCCGGCCGATCAGTGGCTCGCCCTCGCCGAGGATCAGCTTGATCACCTCGGTGGCCTGCAGCAGCCCCATCGTCCCCGGCAGCACGCCGAGCACGCCGTTGGCACCGCAGGAGGGAGCCAGCTCGGCCGGCGGCGGCACCGGGAACAGGCACCGGTAGCACGGGCCGTCGTAGGGCTTGAACACCGACAGCTGGCCCTCGAAGCCGAGGATCGCGGCCGAGACGACCGGGATCTGCAGCCGGACCGAAGCGTCGTTGAGCAGGTACCGGGTCGGGAAATTGTCGAGGCCGTCGACGACGATGTCGTAGCCCGGCAGGATGTCCATGATGTTCTCGGGGCCAAGGCGGACCGAGTACTTCTCGACCTTGACGTCCGGATTGAGCGCCGTGATCGTCTGCTCGGCAGAATCGACCTTCGAGACGCCGATCCGCTCGGTCGAGTGGATCACCTGACGCTGGAGGTTCGAGAGGTCGACCTCGTCGTTGTCGACGATTCCGAGCGTCCCCACGCCAGCGGCGGCCAGATACAGCGCCGCCGGCGAACCAAGGCCGCCCGCGCCGAGCAGCAGGACCTTCGCGTCGAGCAGCTTCTGCTGACCTTCGGCGCCGACCTCCGGGAGCAGCAGGTGGCGCGAGTAGCGCTCACGCTGCTCGGCGGTCAGCGTCTTCGGCGTCTCGACCTCGTAGCCGCGGTCCTTCCACAGCGTGAAGCCGCCGGTCATTGACTCGACGTGCTCGTAGCCCAGGTCCTCGATCAGCGTCCGCGCCGCCCACGCCGAGCGGTTGCCGGATGCGCAGTAGAGGACGATGTGCTGCGCGCGATCGGGCACCGCGCCCTCGATCCGCGACTCGAGATAGCTCTTCGGCACGTGCTGCGCGCCCGGAATGTGGCCAGCGCCCCACTCCTCTGGCTCGCGCACGTCGACCACAACCGCGCCGTTGCTTAGCTGCTCGCGCACCTCGCTCGGATCGATCTCATCGATGCGGCTCTTGATCTCGCGAAGAACCTCAGCTCCGGACGGGGTCATCAGAAAAACTCCTAAATGCGGTCAGGATTCAATACTTCAATGAGTATAGCGGCGGGCCCCGGCCCCCCAATCCCGTACAACGCAGACGAGGCGCCCCGCCCGGGGCGCCTCGTCAAATAGGACCCAATCTTGCTGTCGTCGCCACACGCCAATCGCGCTGTCCGGAAAAAAATCCTAGGGCGTGCTGTCGGAAGTATCGGTGATCGGGCATTCGGCCGATATCGGGTTAAGACCCCATCTTGCCTTCCACCCCATCACCCGACAAAGGGGCTGGCCAAAGCACTTCGAAAACGAGGTCGCGGCCGCTCCTCACGCAGGTACTCGCGGTCAACCTGCTGCTGGTCGCTGGGACCGCGGTCGTGGCCACGGTCGGCGTCGACGCCCATGGCTCGAGCGTGACCCGTGGTCGCGAGGCGATGGTGCTCGGGCTCGCTGTCGTGGCCACGCTGCTCGGCAACTGGTTGCTGCTCCGACGCCGGTTCGAGCCCCTGGACCAGCTGATCTCGACGATGGAGCAGATCGACCTGGCCGAGCCCGAGCACGTCGAGGTCGGCGCGCCACGGGTCGACAGCGCCGAGGTCCAGCGCCTCGACGGCGCGTTCCGAAAGATGGTCTCGCGGCTCGAGACCGAACGTCGTCAGGCCGGCTGGGCGGCGATCGAGGCCCAGGAGCGGGAGCGGCGCCGGATCGCCCAGGATCTTCACGACGAGGTCAACCAGGCGCTGACAGCGGTCACGCTCAGGCTTCAGGCTTCGATCGAGCAGGCTCCGCCGCAGCTGCAGCGCGAGCTGGCCGAGACCAAGCGGCTGTCGGGACAGGCGATGGAGGAGCTGCTGTCGCTCGCCCGCCAGCTGCGCCCGGCGGTGCTCGACGACCACGGCCTGATCCCCGCGCTCCACAGCCAGGTCCGGGACTTCGCCGAGCAGACCAGGACCCGCGCCAAGTTCAACTCTCGGGGGACGCTGCCGAAGCTGACGCCCGAGCAGCAGCTCGTGATCTACCGGGTCACCCAGGAGAGCCTGTCGAACATCGCCCAGCACGCGAACGCGCAGAGCGTCGACGTCGAGCTCTCGTTCGTCGGGCGCACGGTGTTGCGGATCAGCGACGACGGGCGGGGATTCAGCGGCGGGCGCAACGGCGGGCTCGGACTCTCCGGGATGCGCGAGCGGGCGATGCTGGCCGGTGGACAACTGTCGATCTGGTCCAAGGAAGGTCAAGGAACCCGGGTCGAGCTGACGATTGCTTAGTTGAGACGCATGAGGATCTTGGTCGCAGACGATCACGGCATCGTCAGGTCTGGCATCAAGCTGCTGCTCGAGCGCCAGCCGGACCTCGATGTCGTCGCGGAGGCATCCGATGGTGTCGAGGCCGTGGAGCAGGCGCTGGCGTCGCGGCCGAACCTGTGCATCCTCGACGTGGGGATGCCGAAGATGACCGGCCTCCAGGCCGCGCGCGAGATCCGCTCCCACCTGCCGGATGCGCGCGTGCTGATCCTCTCGATGCACGACGACGAGCACTACCTGTTCGAGGCGCTGAAGGCCGGGGCCTCGGGGTACGTGCTCAAGCGCGAGGCCGACCAGGACCTCGTCGGCGCGGTGCGCGCCGTCGACCGGGGCGAGGCGTTCCTGACCAATGCGGCCGAGCGCTCGATCATCAGGCAATGGATGGACGACGGCGCGGAGGGCCCGCTGATCCCGCTGACGCCGCGCGAGGAGGAGGTCGTGAAGCTGATCGCCGAGGCCCACACCAACGTGCAGATCGCCGAGATCCTGCTCCTCTCCGAGAAGACGGTCGAATCGCACCGGGCCAACGTGCTTCGCAAGCTCGGGATGCGCGACCGGGTCGAGCTCGTCCGCTACGCGATCCGCCGGGGCCTGGTCGAGCCGTAGGTACATTTGGGGCCGCCTGCGGCGGCGTCCGTGGGGCCACGCGACCCCGTCCGGACGGGGTCTACTGGTCCCATGGACGGCGAGCGCAGCGAGCCCCCTGATGCGAGCGCCCGTCGATCACATCGCCGCCCCCCGGTTTCCGGCACCGCTGCCCTGGTTGGGCGTCGCGCCGCTGCGCATGGATCAGCAGCTCGGCCGGCCCGTGCTGATCGAGTTCTGGGACTTCTGCCGCCCCAACTCGATTCGGACGCTGCCCTACGTGAAGGCGTGGCACGAGCGCTACAGCGACGCCGGCCTCCGCGTGATCGGGGTCCACGCCAGCGGTTTCGAGCCCTCGGCGGACCCCGCCAACGTCGAGGCCGCGGTGGCACGCCTGGAAATCCCCTACCCGGTCGTCGTCGACGTGGAGCTCGAGATCTGGTCGCTGTACGGCAACCTCGGATGGCCGGCCCGATATCTCTTCAACCAGGGCGGGACGCTGTTCGAGTACCACTACGGCGAGGGCGCCTACGACGAGACCGAACGCGCGATCCAGGAGCTGCTCGGCATCGAGGCGCCGATCGTCGAGCCGATCCGCCTCGAGGATCGGCCGGGCGCGCTGCTCGAGCTACAGAGCGACGACGTCGAGGGGCCCTACAGCGGGCCGTACCAGGCCGGAGGTGTGTGGGCGGTCCTCGACGGTCACGGCATCGTCACCGCGAACGGCATATCGATCGATGTCGAGAACCCAGGGTGCTACGAGCTGATCTCGCACGAGCACAGCACCCACGGCGAGCTCGCGCTCGGCGTCGGTGAGGGCGTGCGGTGCATCGCCGTATGCTTCACGCCTGGCCTGGCGGAGTGACCGCGTCGAGGAGGTTCAGCAGTCGCGGCGGCCCGTCGTCTTCGATCATCACCGCGAATCCCACGCGGTAGGGACTCTGGTCCGGACGGGACCCGAGAAAGCCCGGTTCGTGGACCCAGCAGCCGCTGTTGATGAGCTGCGCGCCGGTCGGTGCTCGCCAGTCGGCCAGCTCGTCACCAGGCAGCGGGCCGGCGCGATGGGTGTGCCCAAACACGACGTGCGGCGCGGGCACCTCGAGCCGCGCCAGCACCTCCCCGAAAGCTCGAAGTCCGGCGCGCCGGAGCTCGGCCCCCGAGATGTCCGCCCGCAGCGGGCCGAGCTTGGCCAGATTGAGCCCCGCCACGGCGACGGGAAAGCCGGCCACCAGCGCGCGCCTGCGCAGGCCGCTCCCACGCCGCGAGGCTGTCAGCGTGCTCCACGCCTGCGTTGAGACCCCGTGGGAGCCCCGTCCCAAACGCGCGCCGCCGTTCTGGGCGACCGCGTGGATCCACGCGTACATCGGGCCCAGTGTCGCCTCGTACTCCTCGGCGCTGGCGGGGCCGACGGCCGGCTCGCCGACCACGCGCGCCATCACGCCCGCCGCGATCCGCTCGAACAGGGGTACGGTCGTATGCCGGTCGCAGTAGTGACCGTGCGTCGCATACACGTCGGACCGCAGCCACACGCCCGGATAGGCGGCTCGGACCGTGGCCGGAGCGAAGAACGCCGCGACCTTCGCCAGCACCTCGTCCTCGTGCCAGTCGACGTGCGACTCCAGACCGAGCGGGGCGGGCGCGGCGCTCGCACCGCGTCGCTCCACCCAGCCGCTGAGCAGATGGTGGTCGTGGTTACCGGGGACGATCACGACCTCGGCGCCCGCCGACAGCACGCCGCCGACATCCTCGAGAACGCCGTGCGCCGCCTCCAGCGCTTCCCGGACGGGGCCGTGGCGCAACTCCACGACGTCGCCGAGGAGCACGAGCCGGTCGATGCCGGCCAGCGCCCCCAGCAGCGCTTCGCGCCAGCGGGCGTTGCGCAGCACGTCGCCCTTCGTGTGCGAGCCGATGTGCAGGTCGGAGACGACCAGCGTGCGCAGGGCGGACAGGCTCCCTCGTCGTTACGACGCGGAGGCGCTCGCCATCGCCTGACGGATGGCCTTGGGCAGCATGAACCGCACGTCCTCCTGCACGACCTCGAGCTCCTCGATGTCGCTCGTGCCGCGCGCGCGGAAGAACTCGACGAGCCGCTGCACCAGTTCCTCGGGGGCGCTCGCGCCGGAGGTGATCCCGACGACCCGCTTGCCGTCGAGCCACTCCTCGCGGACCTGGAGCTCGTTATCGATCAGGTAGGCGTCGGCGCCGTGCTCGCGGGCGACCTCGACCAGGCGGTTGGAGTTCGACGAGTTCCGCGAGCCGATCACCAGCACGAGCTCGCAGTGACGGGCGAGCTGCTTGACCGCCGCCTGCCGGTTGGTCGTCGCGTAACAGATGTCGTCGGTGCGCGGGCCGACGATCGCGGGGAACCGCTCGCGCAGCTTGTTGATGATCGCGCGCGTCTCGTCCACCGACAGGGTCGTCTGGGAGATGTAGGCGACCTTCGAGGGATCCTTGACCTCGAGCTCGTCGACGTCTTCCTCGTTCTCGATCAGCACGATGTGGCCAGGAGCCTCCCCCATCGTGCCCTCGACCTCCTCGTGGCCGGCATGGCCGACGAGCACGATCGTGTAGTCCTCGGCGGCGAACTTCTTGGCCTCGACGTGGACCTTCGTGACCAGGGGGCAGGTCGCATCGATCGTGTGCAGCTCGCGCCGCTGCGCGTTGGCGTGAACGCTCGGGGCGACCCCGTGCGCCGAGAACACGACCGTCGCTCCCTCCGGAACCTCGGTCTCGGAGTCGACGAACACCGCTCCGCGATCGCGCAGCTGCTCGACCACGTGCTTGTTGTGGACGATCTCCTTGCGTACGTACACGGGAGCCCCGTAGAGCTGCAGCGCCCGCTCTACCGTCTGCACCGCCCGATCGACGCCGGCGCAGTATCCACGTGGCGCAGCGAGCAGCACCTTCTCGGGGAAGGAAGCCATCGTGAACAGTGTAGGAGAGCGCCGGCGGCGATCAGTCGTTGGCGGTCGCGGCTTCGAGCAGCGAGGCGAACTGGCGGCGGGCGGCCTCGCGCCGGGTGGGGATGTGCTCCGAGGGGGTCTCGTCCTCGGGAGCCTCGTAGCCGCGCAGCACCTGGCGGGCGACCGAGCTGCGGTGAACCTCGTCGGGACCGTCGTAGATCCTCGCCCCTCGCGCTGCCCGGTACATCGCCTCAAGCGGAAGGTCGGTGGAGTAGCCCAGCGCGCCATGGGCCTGCAAAGCGCGGTCGACCACGTCGTGGAGCACCTGCGCCCCGAAGTACTTGATCATCGCGATGTCCATCCGGGCGGCCAGCACTCCCTCGGTGTCCATCTTCCACGCCGCGTGGAGGGTCATCAGCCTCGCCGCCTGCATCTGCGCCGCGGAGTCGGCGATCCAGTTCTGCACCGACTGATGGCGCGAGAGCGTCGCGCCGTGGACATACCGGTACAGCGAGCGCTCGCACAGCATGTCGAACGCCCGCCGCGCCAACCCGAGCCAGCGCATGCAGTGATGGATCCTCCCGGGGTAGAGCCGCTGCTGGGCGATCAGGAAGCCGGCTCCCTGAGCGCCGAGCAGCGCCTCCGCAGGAACACGGACGTCCTCGTAGATGATTTCGGCGTGGTTGCCGTAGCGGCCGAAGCTGTCCCACGGGTGCTCCATCGTCGCGACATCGCGCACGATCTTCACACCGGGCGTGTCGGCGTCGACGATCAGCATCGACGCGCGCTGATGGGGTCTGGCGTCGGGATCGGTGACGGCCATCACGATCAGGAAGTCGGCGATTGAGCCGTTCGAGGAGAACCACTTGTGGCCGTTGATCACCCAGGCATCGCCGTCGCGGACGGCCGAGGTCTTCAACAGCGTCGGATCGGATCCCGCGGTGTCCGGCTCGGTCATGCTGAATGCCGACTTCAGATCGCCCGCGAGCAGCGGGTGCAGATAGCGCTCCTTCTGCTCGGGAGTCCCGGCCAGCGCGAGGATCTCGGAGTTGCCGGAATCCGGCGCCGCGTTGCCGAACGCCAGCGGCGCGATCGGCGAGGTCCCGAGGATCTCGTGCATCAGCCCGAGCTTCACCTGACCGAATCCCTGACCGCCAAGCTCGGGGTCCAGGTGCGCGGCCCACAGCCCCTGCGCCTTCACTTCGTCCCGGAGCGGCGCGATCGCGCGGGTCAGGCCATCCCACCCGAGCTCATCGATCAGCGTCTCGAGCGGCCAGATCCGCTCGTGGACGAACGCGGTCATCCAATCGAGCTTGTGCTGGAACTCGGGCTCGGTGGAGAAATCCCAGGCCATGGCGACGAAGGGTACCCTTCACGTCTCCCTCGGAGGGTCCCGCAAGGAGACTCATGGCTCAGCACCACCTCGACCGCCTAACTTCGATCGACGCGTCTTTCCTTCACCAGGAAGGGCCGTCCTCGCACATGCACATCGGCGCGGTGCTCGTGTTCGAGGGTCCGCCGCCGAAATTCGACGACTACCTGAACCACGTGCGTGGACGGCTGCATCTCGTCCCCCGTTACCGCCAGAGGCTGGCCACGCCGCCGTTCGAGACCGGGCGTCCGCTGTGGGTCGACGATCCTTCATTCAACCTCGAGTACCACGTGCGTCACTCCGCGCTGCCGTCCCCCGGCACCGAGCAGCAGCTGTTCCTGCTGGCGGGACGGATCGCCTCCCAGCCGCTCGACCGCTCGAAGCCGCTGTGGGAATCCTGGCTGATCGAAGGGCTCGAGGATGATCGGTTCGCGCTGATCTTCAAGACCCATCACTCGCTCGTCGACGGCGTCTCGGGAGTCGACCTCGCGACCGTGCTGTTCGATCTCAGCCCGGATCCGCCGCCACCGCCGACGGACCTCGAGCCGTGGAAGCCGCACGTCGAGCCCTCGCAAGCCGACCTCGTCCTCGCCGGGGTGCGCGGTGCCGTCCGGACCACGGCCGAGATCGCCACGCGCGCCGTCGGCGCCTTGACTCGGCCGGCGGACACGCTGATCTCGCTGCGTGACGCCGCCGAGGGTCTCGGCGAGATCGTCTGGGCCGGGCTGAACCCGGCGCCGGAGACCCCGCTCAACGTCGAGATCGGACCCCATCGCCGCTTTGCCGTCGTCCGCCAGCAGCTGGCCGACTACAAGGAGGTCAAGGATTCGCTCGGCGGCACCGTGAACGATGTCGTGCTGACGGTCGTCTCCGGCGGGCTCGCCCGGTGGCTCCGCTCGCGCGGGGTCCGCACCGAGGGCCTTGAGATGCGCGCGCTGGTCCCGGTGTCGGTCCGGAACAACAGCGAGCGCGGCACGCTCGGGAACAAGCTCACGGTGATGCGTGGGCCGCTCCCGGTCTACATCAAGGATCCGCGCGCGCGGCTGCGGTTCGTGCGCAAGGCGATGGACGGGCTGAAAGAGTCAAAGCAGGCGGTCGGAGCGGCGACGCTGGCAGCCGTCAACAATCTCGCGCCGCCCACGATCCTGGCCCAGGCCTCGCGCCTGAACTTCTCGACGCGCCTGTTCAACCTGATCGTCACCAACATCCCCGGTCCCCAGGTGCCGCTGTACGTGCTCGGCCGCCAGCTCCTCGACCTGTTCCCGATCGCGTTCCTCCCCGAACACCATGGGCTGGCCGTCGCGATCATGTCCTACAACGGCAACATCGACTACGGCCTGCTCGGTGACTACGACGCGCTCGACGACATCGACGTGATCGCCGACGGGATCGAGGCCTCACTGGCCGAGCTGCTGGCGACGGCGCGGGCGCAGTCGTCCCCGCCCGTGCCTGCGCCTGAGCGCGAGACGAGCTCTGAGTCGACGAACGGTCAGGGGACCGGCGCGCCGGCGCAGATCGTGCCCTCTGGCCACGGCCGGGCCAAGCACGGCCCCGCGGCCGACATGCGCGCCAAGCGCACGCGCGGCTCGCAGCCCGAACGCAAGCGGCCCCAGGGCTGATCGACGATGACCGCAGACCTCATTCAGCCCGGCGAGATCGCGTTCCGGCTAGAGCTGACGGCGGCGCAGATGAAGATCGTGCACACGGCGCTGAAGTCGCTGTTCGACGATCTGGGGCGCGAGGAGCACGACGTCGCGCAGGTCGTTGCGTCGGTCCTCGACAAGCTCCCGAACGAGCACGAGATCCGCGCCATCGACCTCGGTCGCGAGCTCCGCGGCGACTCCGCCGCGGGCTGAGCGGCTCAGAGGCCGAGGGCGAGCGAGCGGCTCAGAAGCCGAGCGCGAACTTGGCGTCCTCGCTCATCCGCTCCGGAGTCCAGGCTGGCGAGAACGTCATCGTGGGCTGCACGTCAATCACTCCCTCGAGCTCGCCGACGAACTCCTCCATCTGCTCGGAGACCTGCGGGCCGATCGGACAGCCGGGGCTGGTCAGCGTGTAGGTGATCCGAACCGTTCCGTCATCGATCTCGACGTCGTAGATCAGGCCCAGTTCCACGAAATCGAGGCCGAGCTCGGGGTCGATCACGTCCCGGAGCGCTTCAGTTACGTCGTCAATTGACACCATCGTGCTGGGAGTTTACGAGAGTGGGCTCGCGAGCTTGCACTCGCGCGGTCGATTTCGGTAGGTTGCCGGGTATCGTCGACTTCGATGACAAGCCAGCGATTCTTCGCTGTCGAGGCGATGAGGACCGGACGACTCAAGGCTCTCGGCGTCCCGCGATGATTCGTGCGATCCGCGCGCAGACCGATGTCGTCGTCGACCTCAGCGAGCTCGTGTTCGCGGACGCGTCGCTGATGGTCGATCTCGCGATGCTCGCGCGCCGCCTTCGTGCCGGCGGCCGCAAGATCCTGTTGCGAAACGCCCAGCCGCAGATCCAGCGGCTGATCGAGCTCGTCGGTCTGCACCGGCTCCCGGGCGTCAAGCTCGAGGGTCCGTCGCCGGCGCTCGCGTAGCGCGGCCTCGGCTCGGCAGGCGGCTCGCAGTAGCCTTGGTTACATGCTCGCACTGTTGCTGCTGCTGATCTGGCCGCTGGCCGAGCTGTTCGTCGCGATCCTGGTCGCGCAGGCGATCGGCGTCTTCTACACGGTGCTGCTGCTGGTCGCGACCGTGCCGCTCGGGATCTGGGCGCTGCGCTCACAGGGGGGCGCGGCTTGGCGCAGGCTCACGACCGCGGTCGCCGAGGGCCGGTCCCCGGCGCGTCAGGTCCTCGACGGCGCCCTGATCGTCGCCGGCGGGGTGCTGCTCGTGATCCCGGGATTCATCACCGACGTGATCGCCATCTGCCTGCTGCTGCCCCCGACGCGCGCGCTGATGCGGATCGCGCCGCTCCGTCGCCTTCAGGACCGTCTCGTGGTCCGCGCCGCGCGTGTCACCAACCGGCCCTACGACGTCGACTCGACCGCCCACGACGTCGACCAGCCGCAGCTCCGGCCTTGACGATCGCTCCCGCAGGTCTGCTCCGGACGGTCACGTTCGGGACACTCGATGGCGGCCCGTGGGGCGCCGTTTGGTGCTCCGGGTCGCCGGTGATCTTGGTCTCGGCGGCGGCGGATCAGCGGCCGGGCGCGATCGCCGGCGCGACCGTCGACGGCTCGGAGGCGACCTCGGACTGGCAGCTCGCGGGCGACGGGGTCGAGCTGCTCGTGACCGGTGAGGGCGAGGCAGCGGAGCTCGGCGACATCGATGGCGACGCCGTGGGTTTCGATCAGCTCTGCCGTGTCCGCGGCCGGGCGTCGATCGCCGGCTCCGAGCTGACGATCGACTGCCTCGGACTGAGGGGCGCGCGGCATGAGCTCGACGTCCCGGGGATCGATTCGGTTCGCCGGGTGACGGCATGGTGGCTGGATCCAGACGGGGGGATCGCGCTCGTCGCGGTTCGCCCGCGGAAGGCGAAGGGACACGGGCGCGACGAGATCTCGGCCGCTGTGCTCGATGCCGGCGGGGCCACCGTGGTCGCGGATCCACGCCTGTCCACGACCTACGGCGCCGACGGCGCTCCGGCGCGGGCAGGTCTCGAGCTGTGGCTGGACGGCGAGGAGGAGGGACAGCAGTATCCCCGGCGCGCCGCCGGCGAATCTGTTTCGGCGGGGACACGCGTCGCCGAGGCCGGCATCGAGCTGTGGGCCGAGCTATTTCGCTGGCACAGCCGGGGCCGCGACGGCGCCGGCGTGTACCTGCTCGCACGACCCGCATGAGTCGCGTCGAGGCGGTGATCAGCGATTTCGGTGGCGTGCTGACGTCCCCGCTGCTCGACTCGTTCGCCGCCTTCCAGAACTCCTCGGGGATCTCGCTGGAGGCGCTGGGCAACGCGATGGCCGCCGTCGCCGGACGGCTCGGCGTCAATCCGCTGTTCGAGCTCGAGACCGGGCGAATGGGCGAGCCGGAGTTCCTGCGAGCGGTCAGCGACGAGCTGACGACCCAGCTGGAGCGCCCGATCGAGCTCCACGGCTTCGGCGAGCGCTACTTCGAGCACCTGCACCCGAACGAGCGGATGATCGAGTACATGCGCCAGTTGCGCCGACGGGGCTACAAGCTCGCGATCTGCACCAACAACGTGCGCGAGTGGGAGCGGCTGTGGCGCGCCAAGCTTCCGGTCGACGAGATCTTCGACGTCGTCGTCGACTCGGCGTTCGTCGGCACCCGCAAGCCCGAGCCGCGGATCTACGAGATCACGCTCGGCCGTCTCGGGGTTTCAGCCGGCGCCACGGTGTTCGTCGACGACGTCGAGCTGAATTGCGCCGCCGCCCGCGAACTCGGTTTGAGCGCGGTCTGGTTTCAGTCGACCGAGCAGGCGATCGACGAGATCGAGCGGGCGCTCTGAGCGGCGCTCCGCGTTTCAGTTCTCGACGCCGAGACGATCCCAGCAGTACAGCTCGACGCACTCCTTGGCGAGCTGGATACAGCGCTCCTCCGAGAGCCACGGCAGCACCGTGTCGAGGGCCTGCTCCTCCCCCACGCCTGCTTCGAACGCCTCCTCGCCTCTGAACCCCGCCGCGATCTTCAGCGCCTCCCGGCGATTCTCGCCCAGCGACGGGAAGACGTTGACGAGGAACTCCTTATTGGGCAACGGGTGGCCGACCTCGAGCGAGGCGTGCCACGACGCCAGCAGCGACAGATCGTGCTCATCGAGGTCGGCGACGGCCTTCGCGTAATGCGAGTCGAGGTCGGATTCGGGGATCTCGTCGACCCAGGCGCGAACGACCTCGCCCAGAATCTGCCGGCGCGCTTCGCGCCCGACCGAGTCGGCGATGACACGGATCGCGTTCTGGGGTTCGATGAAGCACAGGGTCATTGCGCCTCCGGCTGGTGGATGCGGACGGCGCAACGGTAAGCGGTGGCCCGGACGGAGCTGTTACGGCGGTGTTGACGCCGGACCAGGCGGCGGGTGCACGGGGAGGATCACCGGCGAACGCGGGGCCTGGTTGAAGTCGAAGTCCGCCGTCAAATCGCCGACGAGCGGGTTGTCCTCGCGCACGTCGGGACGGGGATCGGGACGGCCGTCGGTGGCGGGATCGAGTCGCTGGCCGCCGAGGAAGTCGTCTTCGATGAACTTGTTGTACGCGTCCTGGCTAAGGATCTGGTGGTCGATGAAGCCGTGGCGGGCGTAGGGGCTGATCACGAGTCCGGGGACGCGCAGCCCAAACCCGTTCTCGTCGGCGACCGGTGGCTGCACGTGGTCGTAGAAGCCGCCCCAGTCGTCCCAGCTCAGGAAAATCGCGGTGCTGTCCCAGTCGGGGCTGCGCATGATCGCGTTGATCAGGCCCGTCACGTACGTCTGGCCGGCGCTGACAAGGCCGGGCGGATGCTCGGAGACGGTGCCGTTGGGGCTGATCCACGACACCGCCGGGAGCGTCCCGTTCTTGGCCGCGGTGAAGAAGTTGCTGAGGCTCTGGACATCGCTGAGCTGGTCGTCCTGATGGACATCCTCGAAGTGGGGCAGCGGATTCCAGATCGAGGCGGTCTTCGGGCCCTGCTGGACGGGGGCGCACGTCATCGCCGAGTCGTCCTCGCAGTCGGGCTCGGTGCCGGCGAACACGTAATAGCCCCAGCTGACGTTGTCCTTGTGCAGCAGGTAGGTCAGGTCGGTCCAGGCGTACCTCGGGCTCGTGTTGAGTGGGTTGAGGTTGATGATCGAGTTGGGGTTCTCGAGCGAGTTCGTACACGAGAACGGGTCGAACGCATTCGTGCAGAACGCCGACCACTCCGAGACCTCGTACAGATGCGCGGGCAGGCTCCAGGAGCTGTTGGGCTCGAACATGTGATCCTGGAGCACGAAGTCCGCGGCGTATTTCCAATAGTTGGGGATCTCGCGAGCATCGTGATAGCCCATGACGTCGATGCAGTTGGCGCCGGCAGTCTCTGTGCATGGGCTGCAGTTGGGGTCCTCCGAGCTACAGCCCTCGCCCTTCTCCGCCTGGGCCACGAACCCGTCCATCCGCCCGCCGTCGATATCGGCGGCGGCGTTCGCCGCGCCGTGCGGACCGCCGTAGTTGAGGTCCGAGGAGTCGTGGAACGGCTTGACACAGCCCCCGTTCACCGGATCCGGCACGCATACGCCCGCCGGGATTCCGTCGGCGCCCGGGTACGTTCCGAAGTACTGATCGAACGACCGGTTCTCCTGCATGATCACGACGACGTGCTGGATCTTGTGGATCCCGGCCAGGTTCGTGACGGTCAGCACCGGCGAGTACGAGCGGACATTCCGACTGTCACCGGCCAGCACCGCCCGCAGCGGCTGCGGGCCGCCCTGCGTGAACGTGATCGTCACGCGGTAGCTCGAGCTCCGGTCAAGGCGCGGCCGCGCGATCACCCGCCACCGGTTCGAGATCTGCTGCTCGATCAGCACCTGTGCGCGCCGGTGCGACGGCTTCACCGTGCCGCTGAGGCTGGCCGCCGCCCCGGCGTCGACCGCCGTGGTCGGGCTGGTGAGCGAGATCGCGGCGCGGACCCGCTCGGAGACAAGCGTGCTGCGCAGGCCGCGGGCGGTCACGTACCACCGGCGGTTGGTCGCCACGGTCCCCGCCCTGCGGGCGATCGTGAACCGGCCGGCACCGTCGGTCGTGGCACCGCCGACCTGGCGAAACACTCGCTGCCCCGCGAGGCGCTGCCACAGCGCCACCCGGGTGCCGGACGCCGCTGCACCCGTCAAGCGGCCCGTGAGGAGCAGCCGCTGGTTCGCCCGCGATGGATCGGCGCTCGATCGGAGCGTCAGCGCCCCGCGGCCTGAGGCCACCGCCGAGCCCTGCAGGTAGACGGCGGCCACGCCGACCGGAACTGCGGCCACGGCGATGCAGACGGTCAGCAGACGACGCACATGAGCTCCCACAGATCGCGGGAATGTATCTCCCGATCAAGTAACCCGCGGCCCGCGGGCGAGTTGCGCTGTCAGAAGGCCTACAGGCCGAGCGCCGCCCGGGCGGTGGCGAGGTAGCCCGGATCGGGCTCGCTGTACTCGCCGAGCCCGGCCGTGACCCGTCCACCGCCGGCCCCGTCGCCGCTCGCCGGCGCGGGCGGACGATCCCAGTTGAAGAGCCCGAGATCGAGGGCATCGAGCGGAACCTCGCAGGCGCCGGCGAGGTCGGCGGCGCGGCGCTCGAGCAGCAGGGGATCGCCGATGCCGAACACCCGCTTGGCGGCCACCGTCACGTTGTTCTCACCCCCCAGCGCGAGCTTGCCCGCGCGGAGGTCGTAGAGCCCAAGCCGCCCGAGCGACACGAGCAGCTCGTAGCGGGCGTCCCGGTGCATGCCGGGAAAGGCAAGCCGCTCGAAGGCTCGCTCGAACCGGCGTTCGGGAGCCCAACCGCCATCGCCGCTGAAAGCCGCCGCCTGCGAGCCCGCGCGCTCCGCCCAGGTCCGATAGGCCTCGACCGTCGCCAGGCCGCGGTCGGGATCGTGAGCCGTCCGCGGTCCGGTCTCGACGCCCTCCAGGGACAGCTCGTCGATCGACCGCCAGGGAACTCGAACCCGACGGATCGACGCGAACGGATCGTCTCCCTCCAGCGGGGCCAGGTAGGCGATCAGGAACGCCAACCACGTCCGCTCCTCGGGATCGCCGTCTCCATGCGACACCTCGGCGTAGAGGGCGGGTGGGTCCTGTTCGAGCAACGACAGCCGCCCCGCGGCGAACGCCAGCTCCTCGGCGAGCCGCTCGGCGTCGGCGCTGGAGCGCAACCCCGGGGCGAGCGGCGTCCGGTAGCCGTCATCCACGCCCCGCGCGAGCCGCTTCACCCGCACGCCACCGGGCGCCGGGCGGGCGGCACCGCCCCGCTGGCGCGCGACCCGCGGGGGCGCCGGACGGGGCTGGTTCACCTTGGGGGCGCTCGAGGAGAGCACGGGTCGTGGCTCGACCGACTGCTCCCGGGAGCAGATCGGGCAGTTCTGAATCAGGCGGTTGTGTCGGCAGAACGTCGGCATCAGAGCGTCTACATCGAATCCTAGGACCGGCTCGCCCCCGGCGCCTTGTTGACTTCGTCTGTCACCATCTATATAGTTTTGCTGGTTACCCAGTCGAGGAGAAACCGCGATGAACCTCGGGCCAATCACCTTCCTGGCCGCACGTGAGCATGATCGGGACCGGCGCCGCGAGGCGGCGCGCGACCGCCGTCTCGACGTCGGGTCGACGCCGGTCACACGCGTGACGCTCCGCTACGCCGGCGCCGCGGATGCACAGCACCTCCGCCGGCTCGCTGAGCTCGACTCGGCGTCTGCACCCGCGGGCCGAGCGCTGGTCGCAGAGGTCGACGGACGGCTGCGAGCGGTCCTTCCGCTGGATGGCTCGGCACCGATCGCCGACCGCGCCCACGGCGGCGCGGAGTTGATCGAGTTGCTGCGCGTTCGCGCTACGCAGTTGGCGTGAGCGCCCGGCTAAGCGCCGCCGGCGCCGACCCGCTGGATGCCGGCCAGGAACAGCTCCGTCGCGAACCGAGCCGCGCCTTCGACGTCCGGCGGGCTCCGCTCGGCCATCCGGGCGCCTAGCTCGAGCGCCACGCCGGCCATCGCACCGGCCATGTAGTTGGCATCGAGTGCAGGGATGTCGCCCCGGTCGATCGCCGCGGTCAGATCCTCGAGCAGGTCCTCCACGCCGGCCCCGAGGATCGGATCGCCGAACAGCGCCCGAATCGGGCCTGCGTTTCGCTGCATAAGCTCGAACATCAGCCGGTCCTCAACCAAGAACTGAAACCACGCCCGGTAGGCGTCGCCGACGAACTCCTCGAGCGTGGTGGCGGTGGCGCGGACGGCGCGCAGCCGCCCGCGCACCTCGGTCGCGCTCTCGTCGACCACGGCCCGGAACACCGCCTCTTTGTCGGCGAAGTAGTTGTAGAACGTGCCCGAGGCGAGGTCGGTCCGCCGGATCACGTCGCGCACGCCGGCCGCGTCGTAACCGAGCTCCGCGAATACCTCGCGCGCGGCCTCGAGAATCGCGCCGCGATTCTGCGCCTTGACCGTCGCCCGCTTTGAGGTGGCGAGGGGCTGGGTCACGCCGCGGCCTTGACCGTCGCCCGCTCTGAGGTGGCGAGGGGCTGGGTCACGCCGCGGCTGCCGCCTCGAGCCGCTGCGCCCGGGGCGTCACCGGCAGACGGAACCCAGCGGCCCGGGCCCGCGCCGCCCCGGCCCCCCGCTCCTTGCCCAGCTCGTACAGATAGTTGTCGAAGTCGACCTGCATCGTGTGCCGCTTGGAGGCGACGTAACGCTTGAACATCCGCTCGCGTTCGCGGCGCATGTAGGCCTCCATCTGGGCCTGCGGCGGCAGGTGATACTCGCCGCGCAGATAGGCCGCGACCCATCGGCCCTGCGCCTCCGCCAGCGGCATCGTTGCTCCCAGCGGCTGGAGCAGCGCGATGAACGCGAGGTTGTCGATCCCCGGCTTGAACACGCGCCGGTACAGCGGCAGATCGTTGTCGGGAGCCGAGATGAACGTCTCCTCGAAGAACGGGAACGTGACCCTGTAGCCGGTGCACCAGACGATCACGTCGACCGGCTCGACCGAGCCGTCCTCGAACTTCACCCGGTCCCCCTGCAGCTCGGCGACGTTCGGCTTCCACGTCACCTCTCCGTGGGCGATCCGGTTGAGGAAGTCCGCCGAGATCGTCGGGTGCGCCTCGCCGAGCTTGTGGTCGGGCTCGGGCAAGCCGTAGTCCTGGACCTTGCCGACGCCGATTCGGTACATCGCCATCAGGATCATGCGCCGGAACGCGAACGGCAGGTGCGGGGTCAGCGAGTTGACGCCGATCTGGTCCAGCGGCCGGCCGAACATGTACTTCGGGAGGATGTAGGCGCCGCGACGGGAGGAGATGAACGTCTTTCGCGCCACGAAGCTCGACTCGACCGCGATGTCCATGGCGCTGTTGCCGATCCCGACCACGAGCACGTTCTTGTCGCGGAAGTCGGTGTTCTCGATGTAGTGGTGAGAGTGCATCTCGACCCCGTCGAACCGGCCCGGGAACGCCGGCTCGGGCCAGCGCGGGTTCCAATGGTGGCCGTTGGCCACGAGCACCGCGTCGTAGCGCCGGGTCTCGCCGGTGTCGAGCTCGACCGTCCACACGCCGTCCTCGCCGCGCCGGGCGTGCTTGACGCCGGTTTCGAACACGATCTTGTCCCGGAAGCCGAAGTGATCGACGTAGGCGTCGAAGTACGTGGCGATCTGGCTGTGATGGGGGAAGTCCGGATACGACGGCGGCATCGGGTAATCGCTGTACTCCATCCGCTCCCGCGAGGTGTTGATGTGCAGCGAGCGGTACGCCGAGGACATGCCGTTCTTGTTGGCGAACACCCAGTTGCCGCCCACGCGATCGGACTTCTCGTAGCAGTCGAACGGGATCCCGCGCTCGTGAAGCGCCTTGGCGGCGGCGATCCCGGAGGACCCGGCGCCGATCACACAGACGGATGGGAGATTGGTCATAGGCGGCGGGACCCTAGAGAAAGATGACGGGGGCGTCAAGTTTTGGGCGGTGGCGCCGGCGGCATCCCCCGCCGGCGCCGGCATCCACGCCGGGGCCAGCGCGCACGCCGGCGCGGCCGCCTGGCGGTGCGAGCTGGGGCGGTCGACGCTCGGCCCGCTGGCGCTGACGCAGGCGAACACCTGCTGAGGAAGGTTGCAGGCTGGGCTCGACCGCGTGCGACCGGAGCATCCGCGTGCGGTCGATGATGCACAGCACGCCAACACCGGCCGGCGCGACGAGCCCTGACGCGCTATGCACAACTGTCAAGCACAGCACGCCACGGCTCCCGTCCTGGACCGACATTGACGCGCTGTGCATCACCAGTGGCCCCGGCCGCCATCAACACGTGACGACCTCGTGACAATCTCGAGACACCACGTCACAAAGGCGCCACGCCGTGGGGCCCCGATCGCCCGAATTACCTGGGTAACGCGTCAATCCCGCCAGAGAACCTCGGCCCTGACGCGTTACCCGTGGCAGTCATGGGCAGCACGACACCCCGCGCCGGCGCCAGCGCCACAAACCCCTCGCACACCCTGCGCCGGCGCGCGTCTCACCCCCCCGACGCCGTCACCGCCGCCTCTCGCTGCTCGCCACCGGCCGCCTCGCTGCGCCGGTGCTCGCGCCCTCGCTCCATCACCTCCCGGAAGCTCTTGAAGCGGAAGATGAACACGAGCGCGCCGAAGCCGAGCGCCGAGCTGAGCACGGCGGTGGCGATCTGCTGCCCTACCGAAAACGAGGCCACGTTCGGGTTTCCGGCGAAGATCGCCAGCAGGATCGCCTGTTGTACGCCGGCGCCTCCAGGCGTGAACGGGAACACCGACGCCACGACCTGTACCGCCAGCACGAGCAGCGCGTTGCGGACCGTGCCGCCGATGTGGAACGCGTCCAGCAGGGCCCAGTAGGCCGCGAACCGGGCGATCCAGCTGACGAACTGCCAGCTGGCCATCTCACGCCGGTAGCGATCGCGGTCGCGGAGGATCGTGAAGCCCTGGCGGATCCGCTGCCAGAACGCGCGCACGCGCGCGGACAGGAGCGCGAACGCGACCAGGAACAGGATCCCGAGCACGGTCAGGAAGAAGAGCGTGAACCGCATGTTGGAGGCGAAGAAGCTGATGTCGAACGCCGGCAGCTTCGAGAAATCGGGCGGCTTGGGGAAGACGCCCTGGGTGAAGGCGAAGCACATCACCAGCAGGCCCATGAACCAGTCGAAGATCACGCCGGTCGAGAGGGCGGCGGCGATCGTCGGATAGCTGCTGGGCGGGATCGCCGCCCGGGTCAGGAACAGCTGGGCGATGTTGCCGCCGCCGAGTGGGAAGACGTTGTTGATCGCGTAACCGACCATGTACGCGCCCCAGACATCACGCCAGCGGACGCGCTCGCTGGGATACGCCGCCCGGACTGCGTTGAACAGGGCCCGCGAGCGCAGCAGAAGGTAGACCCCATACAGCCCCACGCCGATGAGCAAGGCGATCCAGTCGAGGCTCGCCAGCTGCGAGAAGAAGTTTCCCGCCGAGTCCACCAGCTGACTGATCGTGTCCGCGAACGAGCTGCCGTGATGTGCGATCGCTGCCATCTCAGCCACAAGGTCGCACACCCGGGGGCGTTACAGAACCACATGCGGCCCCGGACCCGGGCCGTTAAAGAAGCCCGGGGGGCCCAGATCCTTCTGGACCCCCCGGAGAGTCAGGGAAGTGGGGGCGCAGTTCCCTGACCGACAGGGGCGAGTTTCCCCGTCCCAAGCCTTCCGTAAACCTGGGTCCACGCGCACTACGCGATCCGCCCAACGTGGATTAAACGTAGCAGCCCGTGAAACTCGTCTGCAGAAACAACGGATTCTTTACCCGGAAATCGCGTTGGTAGTCGGTTAAAACCCTTCCCGACGACCGCTGGCGGCCTCAAAGTCCCCGCGTCCCCGGGCCTGAGAAGAATTCCTCGCCTGGCCGCACGGTGCCGGCGGCCTCCGCCTCGTGGCGCAGCGTGCGGTCGGCTTCGCCGCTCCACGCGCCGATCGCGAGCATCTCGCGGTCGGCGTCCATCGGGCTTCCGCCGAGGTCCTTGTTGACGATTCGCGCGCACTTGCGCCCCTCGGCGATCGCCGTGACGACCAGTGACTGGCCGATCCGCGCATCGCCGCAGGCGTACACGTTCGTGCTCGAGGTCCGGTACGTCTGCTCAGTGCGGATGTTGCCGCGGTGGTCGAGACCGAGGTCTAGCTCCTCGACCAGCCCCTCGTGCTCGAGGTGCTCGAAGCCGATCGCGACGAGTACGAGGTCGGCGGGATGAACGATCTCCGTGCCCGGGACGGGCGTCAGGTCGCGCGACGAGGTGCCGGTGACCGAGCGAGCGTAGACGTGGCTGACCGAGCCGTCCTTGCCGCCGAAGCCGGTGACCTCGGTGCCCCACCTGCGCTTGCCCCCCTCCTCGAGGGCGTAGGTCATCGGCGTGCGTTTCGGCGGCAGCGGCCATGGGTGACGGGGGTCGTGGCCGTCTTGCGGCAGCTCGGCGTAGACGTCGAGCATCATCACCGAGCGGGCGCCCTCCCGGTGGGCGTTGGAGATGCAATCCATCCCGGTGTCGCCACCGCCGACGACGATCACGCGTTTGCCCGCCGCGACGATCTCGGTCCCCGGCTCGACCGGCTTCGACGGCCGCCCCTGCTGGGCGGCGACCCAGCGGTTGCGCTGATACAGGTAGTCCATCGCGAAATGGATTCCGGCCAGCTCCCGGCCCGGGGCGACGAGGTCGCGGGAGACGCGCGAGCCGATCGCCACGACCAGCGCGTCGTAGCCCTCCCGGAGCTCGGCGGCCGTGATGTCGCGCCCGGCGTCGGTGTTGTAGACGAACTCGATCCCCTCCTGCTCGAGGATCGACACCCGCCGGTCGATGATCCGCTTCTCGAGCTTGGCGTCGGGCACGCCGAACCGCAGCAGCCCGCCCGGACCCTCGTCGCGCTCGAACACGGTGACGGTGTGACCGCACCGGTTGAGCTCATCGGCTACGGCCAGGCCGGCGGGGCCGGAGCCGACCACAGCCACCCGCCGGTCGGTGCGACGGTCCGGCGGCGCCGGCATGATCCAGCCCTCCGACCACGCCCGCTCGACGATCGCCAGCTCGATCTGCTCGATCGTCACCGGATCGTCGTTGATCGCCAGCACGCACGCGGACTCGCACGGCGCCGGACAGATCAGCCCGGTGAACTCAGGGAAGTTGTTGGTCGCGTGGAGCTGGTCGATGGCCTCGCGCCACTTGTCGCGGTAGACGAGGTCGTTCCAGTCGGGAATCAGGTTGCCGAGCGGGCAGCCCTCGTGGCAGAACGGGATCCCGCAATCCATGCACCGCGCGCCCTGGCGCTTGATCTCCTCCTCGGCCTGAACAGCGAAGTACTGGCGATAGTCGCGCACTCGCTGGCGCGGATCGCGCTTGTCGAATCCGACACGGTGAATCTTCAGGAAAGCGCCGAGCTCGCCCATGGTTCTACGCCTCGACCGCCGGCTCGCTCGCGGCCCCAGCGAGCTCAGAAAGCGCGCGCCGGTAGTCGCGCGGCATCACCTTCACGAACCGCTCCCGGGCGCCGCGATCCCACGACGCCAGCAGGTTGCGCCCGACCAGCGAACCGGTGCGGGCGATGTGCTCCTTGACCAGGTCCTGGACCTCGGTCACGTCCGCGTTGGTCAGCTCCTCGAGGTCGACCAGCTCTAGGTTGCAGCGGCCTTCGAACCGCCGGTCCTTGTCGTAGACGTAGGCGATCCCGCCGCTCATCCCGGCGGCGAAGTTGCGCCCGGTCGGACCCAGCACCACGATCCGGCCACCGGTCATGTACTCGCAACCGTGGTCGCCAACCCCCTCGACCACCGCAGACGCTCCCGAATTCCGGACGGCGAACCGCTCGCCGGCGAGCCCCCGGAAGAACGCGCGGCCGGCGACGGCGCCGTACAGGACGGTGTTGCCGACGATCATGTTCTCCTCGGCGCGGAACCTGGCCCGGTCCGGCGGGCGGACCGAGACGACGCCGCCCGACAGTCCCTTGCCGGCGTAGTCATTGGTCTCGCCGCGCAGCAGGAAGGTGACCCCTGACGCGAGCCAGGCGGCGAAGCTCTGGCCGGCCGAGCCATGGAAGGAGACCTCGATCGTGCCCTCGGGCAGCCCGGCCGCGCCGTGCCGGCGCGCGATCTCTCCCGAGAGGATGCCGCCGACCGTGCGGTTGACGTTGCGGACCGGCATCGGCCCCAGCCGCACCGGCTCCTGGCGGGCGAGCGCGGGAGAGCATTTGCGGACCAGCTCCCAGTCGAGCGCGTCGTCGAGCACCGGGACCTGGGGCCGCGTCCGATGACGATCGGCGCCGGCCGGCAGCTCGGGCGTCGCCAGCACCATCGAGAGGTCGATCCCGCGGGCCTTCCAGTGGTCGATCGCGTCGTCGGTGTCGAGCAGCTCGGTCCGGCCGATCAGCTCGTCGAAGCGGCGCACGCCCAGCCTGGCCATGATCGTGCGGACCTCCTCGGCGACCAGCATCAGGTAGCCGGTCACGTGCTCGGGGGTGCCGCGGAACCGCCTGCGGAGTTCCGGATCCTGGGTCGCGATCCCGACCGGACACGTGTTCAGGTGGCAAACGCGCATCATGATGCAGCCCATCGCGATCAGCGGTGCGGTCGAGAAGCCGAAGGCGTCGGCGCCGAGCAGCGCGCCGATCACGACGTCACGGCCGGTACGCATCCCGCCGTCGACCTCCACCGTGATGCGCGAACGCAGGTCGTTGAGGAGCAGCGTCTGCTGGGTCTCGGCGAGTCCGATCTCCCACGGCACCCCGGCCGACTGCACCGAGGACTGGGGCGAGGCGCCGGTGCCTCCGTCGTGACCGGCGATCGTGACGTGATCAGCGTTCGCCTTGGCCACGCCCGAGGCCACGGTCCCGACCCCCACCTCGGAGACCAGCTTGACCGACACCGAGCCGGTCGGGTTGGCGCAGCGGAGGTCGTAGATCAGCTGCTTGAGGTCCTCGATCGAGTAGATGTCGTGGTGCGGCGGGGGCGAGATCAGGCCGACGCCGGGAGTCGAGTGCCTGATCGCCGCGATGTAGTCGTCGACCTTGTGCCCGGGCAGCTGGCCGCCCTCCCCGGGCTTGGCTCCCTGGGCCATCTTGATCTGGAGCTGCTCGGCGTTGACGAGGTAGTGGATAGTGACGCCGAAGCGACCGGAGGCGACCTGCTTGATCGCCGAGCGCCGCAGGTCCCCATTGGCGTCGGGCAGATACCGCGAGGGATCCTCACCGCCCTCCCCCGTGTTCGACCGCGCGCCCATCCGGTTCATGGCGATGGCCAGCGTCTCGTGCGCCTCGCGGCTCAGCGAGCCGAGGCTCATCGCGCCGGTGGTGAAGCGCTTGACGATCTCGGTCGCTGGCTCGACCTGCTCGAGCGGGATCGGCTCGGGCAACGTGCGCAGCTTCATCAGCCCCCGCAGCAGCCCGTGGCGGGTCGCCTCCTCGTCGGTCAGCTGCGCGAACTCGGCGTACGTCTGATGAGGGTCACCGTTCTCAGCTCTGACCGCGTGCTGGAGCTTGGCGATCGTGTCGGGGCTCCACACGTGCAGCTCGCCGTCACGGCGCCACTGGAGCACGCCGCCGACCGGCAGCAGGTCGCGCTCGGTCCGCGGGTAGGCGCGGAAGTGGCGCTCCATCGCCTCGGTCGAGAGGACGTCGAGGCCGACGCCGCCGATCCGCGACGCGGTTCCGGTGAAGTGCTCGTCGATCAGCTCGCGCTCCAGCCCCACCGCCTCGAAGATCTGCGCGCCGCAGTAGGACTGGATCGTGGAGATCCCCATCTTCGAGAGCGTCTTCAGCAGCCCCTTGCCGATCGCGGTCACGATCCGCTTCTCGGCCTCATCGCGATCGAGATCCTGCGGCAGCAGCGAGCGGTCGGCGAGCTCGTCGAGCGACTCGAACATCACGTACGGGTTGATCGCCGCCGCGCCGTAGCCGATCAGCGTCGCCATGTGGTGGATGTCGCGCGGCTCGCCGGACTCGATCACCAGGCCCGTTCGCAGCCGCGTGCCGCGACGGACGAGGTGGTGGTGGACGGCGGCGACGGCCAGCAGCGAGGGCATCGCTACGCGCTCAGGGCCGACGTTGCGGTCCGACAGGATCAGGATATTGGCCCCGTGTTCGACGTGGCGCGCGGCCTCGGCGCATAGGTCGTGCAGGCGCAGCTCCATCCCGTCGGGCCCCTGTTCGATCGGCCACGTGATGTCGAGCGTCGCCGCGTCGAACACATCGTGTGAGACCTGGCGCAACTTCTCGAGCTCGTGGTTTCGGAGGATCGGCTGGTCCATCACGAGCATGTGGGCCTGCTCGGGAACCTCGGAGAGGAGGTTGACCTCGGCGCCGACCCCGGCCAGAAGGCTCATCACGACCTTCTCGCGCAGCGGATCGATCGGCGGGTTCGTGACCTGCGCGAACAGCTGCTTGAAGTACGCGAACAGCGTCGGCTGGCGGTCGGAGAGCACCGCCAGCGCGGCGTCGTTGCCCATGCTGGCCACCGGCTCCTCGCCCTTCGTGGCCATCGGCGCGATGATCATCTTCAGGTCCTCTTGGGAGTAGCCGAAGGCGAGCTGCTTGGAGCGCAGTGGCTCGATCCGGGGCGCCCGAGGCTCCCGCTCGGGCAGGTCGTCGATGTGGACGACCGACTTCTCGTACCACTCGGCGTACGGCTTGCGGCGGGCGACGCGGCGCTTGGCCTGCTCGTCCTCGACGATCCGGCCCTCCTCGAGGTCGACGAGGAACAGCTTGCCGGGCGCGAGCCGGCCCTTGCGCTGGACGTGCTCCGGCGCGACGGTCATCACCCCGGTCTCCGAGGCGAGCACCACGTAACCCTCGGTGTCCTGCACCCACCGGCCCGGCCGCAGCCCGTTGCGGTCGAGCACCGCGCCGGCCAGACGGCCGTCGGTGAACACGACTGCGGCGGGCCCGTCCCAGGGCTCGATCAGGCACGAATGGAAGTCGTAGAAGCCCTTGACGTCGGGATCGAGATCGCTCCGCGTCCGGTACGCCTCGGGCACCATCATCATCACCGCGTGCGGGATCGAGCGGCCGCCGAGCACCAGCAGTTCGAGGACGTTGTCGAAGATCGCCGAGTCAGAGCCGCCCTCGCGGACGACCGGGATCACCTTCTCCAGGTCATCGCCGAACAGCTCCGACGCGAGCTGTGACTCGCGCGCCCGCATCCAGTTGACGTTGCCGCGAAGCGTGTTGACCTCGCCGTTGTGGGCGATCATCCGGTAGGGGTGGGCGAGCTCCCAGCTCGGGAACGTGTTCGTCGAGAAGCGCGAGTGGACGAGCGCCAGCCGCGACGCGACGCGCGGGTCGCGCAGGTCGATGAAGTACCGCGGCAGCTGCGGCGCGGTCAGCATCCCCTTGTAGACCATCGTCCGGCTCGAGAAGCTCGGCAGCGCCAGGCCGGCCCCGGCGCTCCGCTCGATCAGGCGCCTGATCACGTACAGCTTGCGCTCGAACTGGTCCTGATCCTCGATTTCTTCGGAGGCCTCGATCAGCACCTGGCGGATGACCGGCGCCGACAGGCGCGCGGTGTCGCCGACGTGGCGCTCGTCGACGGGCACGTCACGCCACCAGATCGCTCGCTGGCCCTCGGCCTCGATCGTCTCCTCGATCAGCGCTTCCAGGAGGATCCGGCGCTCGGCGTCGGCGGGCAGGTAGCACACACCCACGCCATAGCGACCCGGCGGCGGGAGCTCGACGCCGGCGACCGCCGCCCTCAAGAACCCGTCGGGGATCTGGACCAGGATCCCGGCGCCGTCGCCGGTGTTCGGATCCGCTCCCTCGGCGCCACGGTGCTCGAGGTTCTCGAGCGCCTCCAGCGCCTTCTCGACGACCGCGTGGCTCGCCTCACCCCACAGCTTGGCCACGAGCGCGATGCCGCACGAATCGTGCTCGTTCTGGGGGTCGTAGAGGCCACTGGCCCCGGGTGGAGCGAGACGCTGGATCATTGAGGAACTCCCGTCGCGGACGGGCTCGGGGACACGACGAGCGGCGCGAAAAAGCGTATCAGTGGCGCTTCACGCCACGTTATCCACGGCTCAGCTCTTGGCCTTGGCCGGCTTCTTCGCCGCCGACTTGCCGTTCTCCGAGCCGGCGGAGGACGTCTTGCGCGACTTCGACCCCGACTCGCCGCCACCGCCGTCGCTCTTGACCGCGGCCAGGCTCGCCTCGAGCGCGGCCATCAGGTCGGGCGCGGCGGCGGGCTCCTCGGCCTCCGGCTGGATCGCGATCTCCTCGCCGGATGCCTTGCGCTCGATCAGGTCCAGCACGCGCTCGCGGTACTCGTCCTTGTACCTGGTCGGGTCGAACTCGCCCGACAGCGAGTCGATCAGCTGCTCGGCCATCTTTAGCTCGCGATCGGTCGCCTCGGCATCGCCGACCGCGTCGAGCTCGTCGAGCCGGTCGGGGTCGAGGACCTCGTCGCCGAACAGCATCGTCGACAGCGTCAGGACGTCGCCGGTGGGTCGCAGCGCGCACAGCTGCTGCTTGGTCCGTAGCACCACCTTGCCGATCCCGACCTTGCCGGACTCGCGCATCGCATCCACCAGCAGGCGGTAGGCCTTGGCTCCGCCGGCGGTCGGCGCCAGGTAGTAGGAGTGGTCGTAGTAGATCGGGTCGATATCCGAAATTTCGACGAACTCCTCGATGTCGATCGTCTTCGTAGCCTTCGGATCGAGCGCGTCGAGCTCCTCGGGCGAGACCAGCACGTAGCGATCCGGCGTGATCTCGTAGCCCTTGACGATCTCCTCGAACGGGACTTCTTCGCCGGTCGAGGGGTCGACCCGCTTCTGGCGAATGCGAGCGCCCGTTTTGCTCGACAGCTGGTGGAACCGGACCGTCTTGGGCGAGGTCGCGCTGTACAGCTTGACGGGGACGTTTACCAGCCCGAAGCTGATCGCGCCGGACCAAATTGCGCGCGCCATACATTGTTTGTATAGCGAATGCGCGGTGCGATCAAGCGCTGAGCGCACTCTTGCCGGGGCAAACGGCTGCGGTCCAGCACAATCGGGATACCTCACGCCGTGACCCGCCCGCGCGTTTTTACATCAGTGCCGCTGCCACCGTTCCAGAAGCTGCTCGACGCACACGGGCGCGACGTTCATCGCTTCCTGGCGGCGACCGTCGGACGCCACGACGCCGACGACTGCTACCAGGAGACGTGGCTGTCGGCGCTGCGCGCGTATCCGCGCCTGCATGACGGCTCGAATCTGCGCAGCTGGATCTTCACCGTTGCTCACCACAAGGCGATCGACCACGTTCGCGCCGGGCGCCGGCAGCCGGTCGCGGTCGCGTCGGTACCGGAGCGGCCGGTGGCAGCGGCCGGCGAGCCCGAGGAGGAGCTGTGGGCACGGGTCCGCGAGCTCCCGCCCAAGCAGCGGGCGGCGATCGCGCTTCGGTTCGTCTCCGATGCCGGCTACGCCGAGATCGCTTCCGTGATGGGAACGACCGAGGAGGCCGCCCGGCGCAACGTCCACGAGGGTCTCAAGCGACTGCGAATGGAGTACCAGCGATGAAAGACACAGATCTCCTCGAGCGGGCGCTGAGGAGCGGCCAGCCGCTCGAGCTCGACCAGCCGCTGCCCGATCTCACCGGCCCCGCCGCCGACTCGGGACTGCTCGACGTCGCCTACGCGACGCTCGACTCCCCCGTCGGCAAGCTGCTGCTCGCCGCCACCGGCCGCGGGCTCGTGCGGCTCGCCTACGTCGACTCCGAGGACGAGGCACGGGTCCTCGAGGAGCTCGCCCGTGCGGTCTCCCCGCGGGTGCTCGCCGCCCCAAGCAGGCTGGATGAGCCCCGGCGCGAGCTCGACGAGTACTTCAGCGGCGCCCGGCGGCAGTTCGAGCTCCCGCTCGACTGGCGGCTGACCCATGGCTTCGGTCGACGGGTGCTGCGGGCGACCGCGCGAATCCCGTATGGCTCGGTGTCGACCTACAAGCGGGTGGCGACGGCCGCGGGCAGCCCGCGAGGCTCAAGGGCCGCGGGCAATGCCCTGGGCACCAATCCGCTGCCGATCGTCGTCCCGTGCCACCGGGTGCTGCACAGCGGTGGCGGGATCGGCGGCTACACCGGCGGGCTCGAGCGCAAGCGACTGCTGCTCGGCGTGGAGGGCGCCGGGCGTTAGCGCCGCGCGGCGGCCGCCGCCTCCAATAGCTCTCTGGCCTCCTCGCTGCTCTCCAGCGCGCCCAGCAGGAGGACGAACATCGCCCCGAGCAGCCTCGGCGAAACGCTGTCGGGATCAGCGAGCTCAACCATCCCCAGGCCGATGCCGAGCCCGAGCATCACGTTCGCCACCTGGTCGAGCAGCGCCTCGGAAATCTCGGCATCGAGGTCTGACCCCCGTTCCCTCCCGAAAGCTCTGGAGGTAGCGCGCCACGCCTCCATACCGGCGGCGACCCGACTGCGCAGCTCCTCGTCGCGCTGCCCGTGGAGCCACGCCTCCACGAACAGCCGAAATGCGTCCGGGTCCTCCTCGAGCTCCTTCATCCATCGATCCGCGCCGGGCCGCGGCCGTTCGGCGGCGGCTTTGCCTGGATCGAACAGCGCGATCTGCTCGGCGATCTGGGCGGAAAGATGCTCGTCCAGCAACGCGAACAGCAGGTTCTCCTTGCTGCCGAAGTGGTCGTAAACGGCGCCCTTCGTGAACCCCGCCTCCTCGGCGACCTCGTCGAGCGTGGCGCCGTCGAACCCGCGGTGGGCGTACACGCGGGCCGCCGCCGACAGCAGCTGCGCCCGGGTCCGGGCCCGGCGCTCGGTTCGGTCAAACGATCCCCTGGGCATAAATCAGCGACCTTGCCCGGACCAGGCTACCCCGCCCGGCAGATATGTGATGGATCTCACACAGTCCGACATACTCAAGAGTATATATACTCGCCAGAGCCTACTCGCCGGACCGGAGGCTAAATGAGCAAGCGCGTCCTCAAGAGTGAGCTGCCACCGGGGCCACGGCTCCCGACCGCACTGCAGCTGATCGCAACCTGGAAGCGACCCGCAGCGTCGGTGGAACGGCTCCGCCAGCGCTACGGCACACGGATCACCGTCCGTCTCCCCTTCCAGCCGCCGTTCGTGATCCTCTCCGACCCTGAGCACATCAAGGAGCTGTTCAAGGCGCCACCGGACGTCCTCCATCCCGGCGAGGGCGCCCGCGTCCTCGAGCCTCTGATCGGACGTAACTCCGTGATCCTCCTCGACGAGGGCGCCCACCTCGAGCAGCGCAAGCTGCTGCTCCCGGCGTTCCACGGCGAGCGGATGCAGCGCATGGCCGGCCTGATGACCGAGCTGACCGAGCGCGAGCTCGACTCCTGGCCGCTCGAGCAACCGGTCGCGCTCCACCCCCGCCTCCAGCAGCTGACGCTCGAGATCATCCTCCGCGCCGTGTTCGGCCTCGACCAGGGCCAAACCCTCGACGACCTGCGCAATGCCCTCACCGATGTCCTGGCCTTCAGCGAGAGCCCGCTGTCGGTGCTGCCGGCGATGCAGCGGTTCGCCGGCGGCTGGTTCCCGCCACTGCGGCGGTTCATCGCGCAGACGGCCCGCGCCGACGCGCTGATGTTCGACCTGATCGAAGAACGCCGGGCCGAGGGCGACCGGGGTCGCGAGGACGTGCTGTCGATGCTGCTGCAGGCGCGGCATGAGGATGGGTCGCCGATGGCGCCGCAGGAGCTCCGCGACGAGCTGATGACGGCACTGGTAGCCGGCCACGAGACGACCGCATCGCAGCTCGCCTGGGGGTTCGAGCGGCTGGCGCGTGAGTCGCGCGTCGCGCAGCGCCTGGCCGGCGAGATCGACGCCGGCGTCGAGGATGAGTACCTGACGGCGACGATTCACGAGATCCTCCGGCTCAAGCCCGTGCTGCCCAACGCCGAGCCGCGACTGACCAAGCGCCGCGTCCGGATCGGCGACTTCGAGTACCCCGCCGGGGTCGCGCTGCTGGCCAGCACCTTCCTCGTCCATCACGACCCCGCGATCTATCCCGAGCCGTACGCGTTCAGGCCCGAGCGATTCCTCGGCGTCTCACCGGGCACGTACACGTGGATTCCGTTCGGAGGCGGGCGCCGGCGATGCCTCGGCGCGACCTTCGCGCTCCAGGAGATGAAGATTGTCCTGCGCGCCGTGTTGCGGAGGTTCTCGCTGTCGGCCCCGAACGCGAAGCCCGAACAGACCGGACGCCGGAGCATCACGTTCAGCCCCGCTGGCCGGGCCACGGTGATCCTGCAAGAGCGCCAGCGGGCGACGGTCGCGTCCGCCGACGAGGCGCTCGCCGCCGCCTGAACTCGCGGCAACCGGGTAAAGATACGGGCGTGGATGTTCTGCGCCCCGTCCGCGCATTCGACACGGTCCAGCAGCGGCGCCGCTGGCTCGCGATCCCGATGGCGGTGCTCAGGAAGTTCGGCGACGACCAGGCCGGCAGCCTCGCGTCGCTCGTCGCCTATTACCTGTTCTTCTCGCTGTTCCCGTTGCTGCTTGTGTTCACGACGATCCTCGGCTTCGTGCTGCAGGGCAACCCCGGCGCCCAGAGCTCGATCGAGCATTCGGTCCTCGGCCAGTTCCCGGTGATCGGCGACCAGATCAAGGTCCACGCGCTCACCGGCCACACGCTCGCGCTGGTGATCGGCCTGGTCGTGGCGCTGCTTGGCGGACTCGGCGTCACCCAGGCGGCGCAAAACGCCTTCGATCGCGTCTGGGCCGTGCCGTTCAAGAACCGGCCCGATTTCCTGCGCTCGCGCCTGCGCGGCCTGGCGCTGCTCGCATCGCTCGGGACCCTGTTCATCGTCGCCACGGGGATGTCGGGGCTCATCACCGGCCTCGGGGGTCCGTTCGTTAAGGTCGCGGCGATCGGGCTCTCGCTCGCCGTCAACTTCGGCCTCTACCTGGCCGCGTTCCGGTTCCTGACCGCGGCGACGATCCCGACGCGGTCACTGTGCATCGGCGCCGCGTTCGCGGCCGTGTTCCTGGAGATCCTCCAGCTCGCCGGCGGGGTCTACATCAACCACGTGTGGCGGCACGCCAGCGCCACCTACTCGCAGTTCGCGCTCGTGATCGCGCTGCTCGTGTGGCTGCATCTTGTGTCCCAGCTGACGCTGTACGCGGCCGAGATCAACACCGTCGTCAGCCGCAGACTGTGGCCGCGGAGCCTGTTCGGACCACCGGTGGAGCCGGCCGACCGCAGGACGCTGACCGCGCTGGCCAAGGTCGAGGAGCGCCACGACGACGAGCAGATCGACGTCAAATTCGACGAGCGTTAGAAGAGCCGGTCGGAAGCCTCGCGCCGGGTCATCGCCAGCGGCCAGGAGCAGAGGCCGCCCTCGGCCGGGCACCCGCTGCAGATTCCGCGGTGAGGCTCCTCGGCGACCGTGAACTCCCGCGCCAGGACGCCGGCAGCGAGCCCGGCGAGCTCGCGCTCGAGCGCCGGCGCATCGGCCGCCGAGAACACGGCCGTGACCGGATCGCGGGGGGACTCCAGGAACAGGTGCGCGACTTCGACTCGCTCGGCGCCGGCGCGTAGCGCCGCCAGCGCGTAGACGAGGCGCTGGGTCGCGTAGTGGCTCTCGACCAGCTCGTGCGGGCCGGCCCCTTCGAGGCGATCGCTCTTGTAGTCGACGACCAGCATCGCGCCACCGGGCTCGCGGGCGAGGACGTCGAGCGCGCCGCCAACGAGCACGTCGTCATCGAGCAGGAATGCGAAGCGCTCTTCGCGCCGCACGTCGGCGGCCGCAGAAAGGCGCGCGCAGATCTCGCTGCCGATGAACAGCTTGATCAGTGCCCCGATCTGCTCCGCCTCGGCGGCACTCGGCGGACGCTGCGCCTCGCGCATGATCTCGGCCGCGATCGGCGCCACCGGCAGCCGGAAGTCGAGCTTCTCGAGCAGCGCGTGGATGAGGATCCCGCGCTCGATCCCGCTCAGGCTCTCGAGCGCGCTCGGGCGCGGCGCCGGCGGCTCCGGCAGCGGCGGCAGCCCGAGCACGCGCTGGGCGTAGAAGCGGTAGCCGCAGCGGGCGTACTCGCCGAGCGATGAGTAGCTGAGGTGCGAGACCGGCGCCCCGAGCGGCACCGGCGGCGGCCCTTGGGGGATCCGGGTTGATATAGGACCCAAATCCCCCACGCCCGGGTGCCCTCCGGCCACGACCGCCAGCTCTCCCACGTACGAGGCCTCCACCCCGGCGCCCTCAACCGCCGGCGCGATCCACCCCATCGGCGAGCGCTCGGCATCCCAGGCGTCGAGCTTCGCCGCGCCACTGAGGATCAGCCGCTCCCGGGCCCGGGTCATCGCCACATAGAACAGCCGCCGCTCCTCCTGCCCCTCCGCCGCGAGCTGCTCCTCCCCCAGTTCCCGATAGGCGAGGGCGGGGAGCGGGCGACCGGTGCCGGGCTCGCCCAGGCGCAGGCCGAGGCGTCCGTCGCGGCCGAGCCGCAGCAGCTCGCTGCCGTACCGAGGTCCCCGTCCGAGGTCGGCGACGCAGACGATCTCGAACTCGAGCCCCTTGGCGCGATGGATCGTCATCAGCCGCACCGCGTCGAGCGCCTCGCCCTCGACCGGCGCCTCGCTCTCGCGCGGGTCGCCGAAGCCGCCCCACCCGGCCTCCCGGCCCCGGACGAACTCGAGGAAGCCGCGCAGATCCGGGCCCGACGCCGCCTCGAACTCGCGGCCGAGGCGCATCAGCTTGCGCACGTTGGCCAGCCGCCGGGGCCCGCCCGGCATCGCCAGCATCGTCAGGTCGTAGCCGGTCCGCACGAGCATCCGGTCGATCAGCTCCTCGATCCCCAGCCGGGCGACACAAGCGCGCTCGGCCGCGAACCACGCCACGAACTCCTCCAGGCGCGAGCGATCGTCGGCGCCGAGCGACGCCGGGGCGCCCTCCGAGCGCAGTTCCCCCCAGGGATCTCGCCCGCGAGCCCGCGCCGCGGCCCCGAGCACGACCAGCGCGTCGGCCGAAACCCCTACCAGCGGCGACGCGAGCACCGTGTACAGCGGCTCCTCATCGCGCGGATTGGCCAGCGCCCGGAGGTAGGCGACGACGTCGATCACCTGCGGATGGGCCCAGTAGCCCCTGCCGCCGATCACGTACGTCGGGATCCCGCGTTCCTCGAGCGCTCGCTCGTAGACCCGCAGGTCGGTCGTGGCCCGGGTCAGCAGGACCACCTCCCGCGGAGCGGCCCCGGCCGCCATCAGCTCCCCCACCCGCCCGGCCAGGGCCCGCGCCTCCGCGATCCGCCACGGCGACGCCAGCCCCTCGACGGCATAGTCACCGGCCTTGTCCACAACGAGCAGCTCCACCCGTGGCTCGCCGGCGTCGGCGTCCGTCCGTCCGCACACCAGCGGTAGGAACCGCTCGCCGAACACGCCGGCGAACGCCCCGTTGACGATATCGAGTATCTCCCGCCGCGAGCGGAAGTTCGTCTGCAGCGTCGCCCGCTCCCCGGCTCGCCCGCGCTCCTCCCCGAGCGCCTCGAACAGCTCGACGTCGGCGTGGCGGAAGGCGTAGATCGACTGCTGGGCGTCTCCGACCGTGAACAGGTTCCCGCGCGAGACGTGCTCGATCAGTCCGAGCTGAACGGCATTGGTGTCCTGCAGCTCGTCGACCATCACGTGAACGAACCGCTCCACGTAGCGCTCGCGTAGCGAGCTGTCCCGCGCCAGCAGGTCGCGGGTCATCAGCTCCAGGTCGTCGAAGTCGAGCGCCGAGCGATCGCGCTTGCGCTGCGCATACCGAGCAGCGAAGCCGCGCAGCAGCCGGTCGAGCAGCGCGTGCACCCCGACGGCCACACGAGCCTCGACCGCGCCCCGGAACGCCACCAGCGCGTCGCCATAGGCCACGCACACCGGCGTCGACAGCGCCGCGCCGTTGCCGCCCGGGAGCCTCAGCCCGTCGATCTGCGCGAGCCCCGGCTCCTCGACCGCAAGCAGCTCGTCGCAGCGGCCGACGCGCTCGAGCGCCTGCAGGACCTTGGCGCTCGGCTGAGCCGCCTCGCCGAGCTCGGTCAGCGCGTCCGCGGCGGCCCGCCACAATGCCCCACGCGCCGGCTCGAGGTCGGGCGCCGGCGGCAGGGGCGGCAACTCCGGCTCGGTCTGCCCGCGCGAGCGCAGCTCGCCGTAGACGTCCAGGATCCCGCCGCGCAGGACGCCCGGGACGTAGGAGGCGATCAGCTCGACCGCACCGGGGCCCGAGCGCGCGAGCTCCTCGAGCGCCTGCTCGAACGCGCTGTCGGCGAGTCGCCGGGCCTCGGGCTCGTCGAGCACGACGAACCGCGGGTCGAGCCCCGCCGCCAGCGCATGCGCTCGAAGCACGCGCGCGCAGAAGCCGTGGATCGTGGAGATATAGGCGCCCTCGGTCGCGCGCGCGGCCTCGTCGGCGCCGAGGGCACGGAGCCGCTGACGGATCCTGTCGCGCAGCTCCGCCGCGGCCTTCTCGGTGAAAGTGATCGTGAGGATCGCGCCGACGTCGACCCCGTCGTCGAGCACGGCACGGACGAACCGCTCGACCAGCACCGAGGTCTTGCCGCTGCCCGCGCCGGCGTCCAGCAGCAAGTTGCCCGCGCGCCGCTCGATCGCGACCGCCTGCTCGTCAGTCCAAATCATTGGCTGCGGCAGATCCCCGGGTACCGGCAGCCGTCGCGCGAGCACGTCTGCGGGCACGGCTTCAGCTCGCCGCTGCGCAGCTGCTTCGCGATCGCGACAGCCCGCGCGGCGGCGTCCGCGAGCACGTCGTCGAACTGCTCCTCAGAGCGGGCGTCGTTGGATACGACCGTGTTCGGCACGGGGGCACCCTCGACGAACACCCCGCGCGGCCGGAGGTCGTTGCCGCCGAGCGGCTGGTACAGGCCGGCGATTGGCGTCACGCCGAGCAGCCGGCGGACGGCGATCATGTAGAGCGCCACCTGCAGCTGGCGGTCCTCCTGCCACCGGGCCCCGGCGTAGTCGGGTCGGACGCTTCCGGTCTTGTAGTCGCGGACGATCGCCATGCCGCTGCCGCCGGGGTCGACGTCGACGCGGTCGATCACGCCGCGCACGGTGATCAGGTCCGGGCCCTCGCCGAGCGTCAGCGCCGGCAACGACTCCTCCTCCTCCTCAGAGAACCCGAAGCGGAGCTCGAGCCCCTGTGGCGGCCACGCGCTCCCGTCCGCCGCCTCGTGCCTCAGGTAGCGCTGCAGGTCGGCTTCGATCGACTTGCGGGCCGCGGCCCGCAACGGCTCCGGCCGCCCGGGCGATACCGGCGCCGGCCGCTGGGCGAGCAGCTCCTCCAGCATCGCGATCGCCTGCGGCAGGGAATCGTGGCTCAGCGGGCCGCCGAGCCGCCGCAGTATCTCCTCGAGCAGCCCGTGGATGTACCCGCCACGGAGCAGCGGATCGGGCTCGGGCTCGAGTTCCTCCGGGGCCAGCTGCCCCTCGACCAGCCACCGGACCGGGCAGTCGGCGAACTTCTCGAGGGCTCCGGCGGACACAATCTCGCGGTGGCGGACGTGACGGAGCGCCGTCTCCGTCAGCACCTTCGCCGGGACGGGCGGCTCGCCCGACGCCGGCGCCCGCGCCGCCGCCTCGGTCCGGGCAAGCTCGCGCGGAGTCGGCGCCTCGCCCGGCTCCCAGACGACGTCCGCGAGCAACCGGCGCTTGCGCCGGTCGGACCACCCCTCGACCAGCAGGTCGGCGACGTCGGCAAGGAACGGCGAGGGCAGGTCGAGGTTGCCCTCCTCGTCGGAGCTCCGGTAGCTCAGAACGAGCTGCTCGGTGGCGCGGGACACGCAGGCGTAGAACAGGTAGCGCTCGCGCTGCAGCGACTCCTCGCTCGAGCCCAGCGCGAGCCCGGAGGCGGCAGCTAGCTCCCACCTCCGCTCGTCTGTGAGGAACGGCTCGGGCGTCCCCGGCAGCGGGAACTGGCCCTCCTGCAGTCCGCACACGAACACGGCCCGGAATCGCCGGGCCCGGATCCCGAGCGGGTCGGCGATCAGGACCGCGCCGGGCTGGAAGTCCGCGCGCTGCTCGACCTCGAGCTCCTCGAGCAGTTCGATCAGCTCCGCGCCGGAGGGACTTTCTCCGAGCTCGCCGAGCTCGGAGAGGGCGCGGAGCAGCGTCGCCAGCGCGGTCGCGTCGAGCTCCTCGCCTGCCGAGAGCTGAGCCGCCCCGTCGCGATTCGGAGCGGCGAACAACCTCCGCGCTTGCCACGCCAGCTCATCCGAGGGCGCGGTCGCCGCCCGCAGCGAGTCGATCTCGGCCAGTGCCCACCCGAACCCCGCCCGAGCCTCCTCGGCGGTGCCCACGGCCTCCTGACGCACCTCGAGCTCGAGTCCGTCGACGACCTCGGGGTGAGCCGCGACGCCCGGCGAGCGCAGGTAGCTGAGCAGCGCATCCGCCGGCGCGTCGGCGAGCCACGCGCAGCGCGCCAGCGCCGCCAGTCCCCGCCCGAACGCCGTATTCGCGAACGGCACCCGCCGCCCGGCCGCGACAGGAATCCCGTACTGCCCGAAGACGCGTTCGAGCAATGGGGCCGCGTCGAGCGGCGCGCGGCTGACGACGACGATCTCCTCGGCGGCGCCCCCGGCGCGGAGCACCTCGAGCACCTCGGCGGCGACGAGCTCGGCCTCGGCGCGCTCGCCCCCGGCCTCGAGTAGCCGGACGGCGTCGCCGGGATCGACCCGCGCCGGCGCCGCCTCGAACAGCCACCGTTCGAGGTGGTGCAGAGCGTCGCGCGAGCCGGGCGCGTAGTGCTCGTCTAGGGCGGGCAGGTCCAGCACGCGCTGGGCCAGCGGCCGCAGCCCCTCGACCGCCTCCGCGCGGGCGGCGAACGCGGCCCGCCCCGGCTCGTAGTTGAGCGACACGGTCACGTCGGTGCCCACCACCCTCGAGAGGGTCTCGACCGCGTCACGCTCGAGCGCCGTCAGCTCGTCGAAGCCGTAGAAGAAGACCGGGTCGTTGCCCCACCGACCGGGCGCCGCTCGCAGCGCGTCGAGCGCGGACCAGGTGTGCGTGTCGGCGTCGGTCAACCCGAGCCGCTCGAGCTCGTGGGCGTAGCGCCGGTACAGCGAGGCGAGGTCTCCGGCGTAGGGGCGCCGGCGGGGATCGCCTGCGGCCCACGCGTCGAGTGCCTGGGCGAATCGCTGCGGCGTGACCAGCGAGCGCTCGAGCTCGGAGATGAGGTTGCCGGCCGCTGTCGGAAAGCCGGTCGAGGCCGCCGACTCCCCGAGCACGTCGAACGCGATTTCGGCGACGACGCGCCGCAGCACCCGCTCGCGTTGAAACGCGGAGAGCCGCCGGCCGGGGTGTCCCGCCCGGTGCGCGATCTCGCGGGCGAGCCCGGCGAACGTGATCACCGAGCCGAGCACGCAGCCGCGGGCGGCGACCTCGCGGCCGTAGTAGTGGGCGTCGGCGGCGGTCGGCACGACCAGCAGCGCGCCGCGGTGGGCCGCTGCGGCATAGGCGCCGAGGACCTCTCCCGCCTTGGCCGAGTTGGCGGGTCCGAGTACCAGCGTCAGAGACATGCCCCCGACAATAAGGACCGGACCGGCGCATGCGCCGGTCCGCAGCCGGACGACGCGGGCGCCGCGCAGGAAGGCGAGGCTGGACGCCGAGCGCGCGGTGCCCGCGCGCGCATGCGCCGACCCGGCCGGTGGCGCATGCGCCACCGGCTTAAGCTGCTTCGGCCGCGCCCTCCTCGACCTCGGGGGTCTTCGCCCCCTCCTTCGCCCACGGCTCGTCGAACTCGACCCGCCACTTCCCGTCCTCGGTCTGCGTGAGCTCGAGCTTGGCGCGGAAGCTGCGGCCCGACCGACCCTTGAAGCCGGTCACGGGCTTCTCGGTGCGGCCGGTCTTGATCAGCTCGCGGGCGATGGCGACCGGCAGCTGCTTCCCGGCCTTGGCCTTCCAGATGACGAATCCGCACCCCGGGTCCTCGCGCGACCAGCACGAGTAGCCCTTGCGGTTCTCGACGATGTCGCGTCCGCACACCGGGCACGGGCCGAGGTTGGCGCGCGGGATGCGGACGTCCTTGAGCTTGGCGTCGAGCTCGGAGACCGTGCTCTCGGTGAACTTGACGATGTCGCCCATGAACGCCTCGCGCGAGTCCGATCCAGTCTCGATCTTCGCCAGCCGGTGCTCCCAATCCCCGGTGAGACCGGGAGAGGTGAGCGGATGCTCGTCGAGCAGGCGGATCACGTTGAGGCCCTTCTCGGTGACCACCAGGGCGCGGCCGTCTCGCTCGATGTAGCCGACCTGGATCAGCCGCTCGATGATCGCGGCGCGGGTGGCCGGGGTGCCGATTCCCGAGTCCTTCATCGCCTCGCGCAGCTCCTCCTCGTCGACGAGCTTGCCCGCGGTCTCCATCGCAGCGAGCAGCGAGCCCTCGGTGTAGCGGCGGGGCGGCTTGGTCTCCTTCTCTTCGGAGGAGATCTCCTTGACCTCGACGTCCTCGCCACGCTCGAGCTTGGGAAGCTGCTGCTCGCGGCCCTCGTCGTCCTCGGAGCGCGCGCCGGCGTCGGTATCGGCGCTCTCCCCGTACACGGCCCGCCACCCGGGGACCAGCATCAGCTTGCCGCGGGTGCGGAACACGTGGGTCGCCACCGTCGTCTCGACGCGGGTGTTCTCGAACACGGCGTCGGGGTGGAAGATCGCCAGGAACCGCTTGACGACCAGATCGTAGATCCGCCGGTCGTCGGAGTTCATCTTGTCGACCGGGTGGCGCTCGGCGCGCGTCGGGATGATCGCGTGGTGGTCGGAGACCTTTAGGTCGTTGACGACCCGCGCCAGCGGCAGTTTCTCGAGCGCGAGCACGTACTCGGCGGCGGCCCGGTACTCGGGCTGATCGCTGAGGAGCCCCGCGATCGGCTTGATCTCGGGGATCATGTCCCCGGTCAGGTAGCGCGAGTTCGTCCGCGGATACGTGAGCGCTTTGTGCTCCTCGTAGAGCCGCTGGGCCGCGGCCAGCGTCCGGCGCGCGGTGAAGCCGAAGCGGGAGTTGGCGTCGCGCTGCAGCGAGGTCAGGTCGTAGAGGAGCTGCGGACGCTCCTTGCGCTCGGACTTCTCGAGCTTGGTGATCTGGCCGGTCTGGCCGTCGCAATCGCGGACGACGGTCTCGGCTTCCGCAGCGGTCTTGATCCGAGGGTTGGCACCGGCGTGATACCGCCCCTCGTAGCGGCGCGGGCCGTTCTGGGTGGTGTCGAGGAGCGCGTCGACGACCCAGTACGGCTCGGGCTTGAAGTCCCGGATCTCCTGCTCCCGGCGGGCGAGGATGGCCAGCGTCGGCGTCTGCACCCGTCCCAGAGAGACGGCCCCGTCGAATGAGGAGCGCAGACGGATGGTCGCGGCGCGGGTCGCGTTCATGCCCACGATCCAGTCGGCCTCCGAGCGCGATCGCGCGGCCGCTTCGAGCGAGGCCAGCTCGAGCCCGGGCCGCAGCCGCCCGAACGCGTCCCTGATCGCGTCGGTGGTCATCGAGTTCAGCCACAGCCGCTGAACCGACTTCTTCGAGCCGGCCTTCTCGTACAGGTAGGCGAAGATCAGCTCACCCTCGCGCCCGGCGTCGCAGGCGTTGACGACGGTCTCGACCTCGCTGCGGCCGAGCAGCCGCTTGACGACGTTCATCTGCTTTTTCGAGCGCTCGTCGCGGACGACGAGCTGGAAATGCTCCGGCACGATTGGGAGATCGGCCATCCGCCACTTCTTGAAGCGGTCGTCGTATTCGTCGGGGTCGGCGAGCTGGACGAGGTGACCGACAGCCCAGGTGATGGTGTGCTCGGGTCCCTCGAGAAATCCCTCGTGCTTGGTGAACGGCCCCGGCAGCACGCGGGCGAGGTCGCGCCCGACGGAGGGCTTCTCGGCGATGACGAGCGTTGGTGGCGTATCAGGCATAAGTCCGGCGGAGGGTAGCGCCAGGCGCAAGCGCTCCCAAGGCTCCTTTAGGAATCTTGCAGTTGAGCCAGACGCCGTGACACCCTCGGGAGGGTCAGGCTCTTCGCCGTACGCGCCGCCGCGTCGGTCAGTTCGGTGGCGCGCGAACACGGGCCTAGCGCCTGGGCAAAGTCGATCTGCGAGTGGGCCAGGAACACTGGGGCCTTGAGCGCGGCGTTGGCGACCAGCGCCCGCTCGAAGTGCTCGACCGCCTCCTCGCCCAGTCCCATCACCGCCGCCAGCCGCCCCAGATAGCGAGCCGCCGACCCCATGCAGACGGCGGCGAGGCCGATCACGACGTTGTCGTCCCGGTAGGGCATCAGCAACTCGTAGAGCTGTGTGGCCCGCGTCCGGTCCTTCAGCTCCGCGCAGCACTCGGCCAGCAGCGTCATCGCGATCAGCCAGTCCCCGTCCTGGGGGATGTCCTCGAAGTCCCGCGCCGCCAGGGCGTCGATCTCGCGCTGTGCCTCCTCGTCTCGCCCCCCTTCGGCGAGCAGCGCCGCCAGCGCTGCTCGCCAGGCCGGGCGATGGGGATTGGACGCCACAAGCTCCCGCGCGGGGGCCTCGAGCTCGTCCATCCGACCCTGCTCCTGCCGGATCCCGAGCAGCTGGATGGCGTAGTACTGGGGCGCCGTGACGGTCTCGGCGTGAGAGCCGATCGCCAGCGCTTCCGCGGCCAGCCGGTCGGCCTGCTCGAGCTTGCCGTCGAGCAGCGCCCGCATCGCCCGCCACACGGCCGCGTTCCACAGGTACAGCGGCTGGCGCAGCCGCTCGGCGCCGGCCGTGAACGCCTCGATCTGCGCGTCGACCGCGCCCCAGTAGCCGTGCTCGAGCAGATCCACCACCAGCCACGCGTGGCCCTGGAGCTCGAGCTCGAGGTCGCCAGCCTCGCGCGCCAGCGTCAGCAGCTCGGTCGAGTCCGACAGCCGTTGCTCGAGGTACGCCGGGCCCCAGAACGCGCGCCGGCGGGCCGCGGCGGCCAGCGCCCGGGCCTCGGCGAGCCCGACCTTCTCAGCGATCGCGGTCGCCTCCGCCGCGATCGTCCGCATCTCGGCTCGCCTCGGCGAGTAGTAGAGCGCGCCGCACAACCGCGCCAGCAGCCGCACGCGGACGACCGACATCTCGTCGCCGGCCAACTCGAGCGCCTGCTCGAGCAACCCGATCAGCTCCTCGTCGATCACCCCGGGGGGCTGGATGTACCGCGTCGATGCACCGATCGCGGCGCGAGCGACCGTGTCCTTGTCGCCGAGCCGGGCGGCCAGGGTCGCCGCCTCGCGGAAGGCGGCCCACGCGAGCGGCCGCTCTCCCGAGCGGACGCGGGCCTCGCCGAGGGCGAGCAGCAGCTCGCACCGCGTCGCCGTGTCCTCCGGATGAAATCGCTCCTGGACCTCGAGCGCGCGGGCGTAGTGGCCGGCCGCGTCCTCGTGCGCGAGCATCGCCGTCGCCTGCTCGCCGGCACGGCGCGCGTACTCGATTGCCTTGTCAGCATCCTCCGCGTCCGCCGCCCGCGTGAAGTGAAGTGCCAGCGCGGTCAGGTTGCGGCTCGTCCCCTGCTCCTCAAGCGCCTCGCCGACGCGGCGGTGGATCCGCGCCCGCCGCGGCGCCGACATCCCCTCGTAGAGGGTCTCCCGGATCAGCGCGTGCGAAAAGCTGTAGAGACCCGGCCGCCGCGGCGACTCCACGACCAACCCGGCCGCGAGCGCCTCGTCGAGCGCGTTGAGGAACCCGTCCTCGTCGAGCGAGACGACCCGCTCGAGCAGGTCCTCGTCGACGTCGCGCCCGATCACTGCCGCCACCCGCAACCAGTCCATCGCCTGAGGGTTGAGCCGTCCGAGCCGCCTGGCGATCACGTCCTTGACCCCCTCGGGAAGCCCGAACTGCTGCAGCTCATGGGCACCGGCGATGTCGGTGCGAACGCCGGCCTCGGCGAGATGGCGGACGATCTCCTCGACGAAGAACGGGTTGCCCTCGGTCTCGGCGTGCAGCGCGCGTGAGAACGAGCGCGATGGCATCGTCCCCGTCTGCAAGTGCACGAGCTCGGCGGTCTCGTGCTCGGCCAGGCCGTGGATGTCGAGCGTCGTGACGAGCCGGTCACGGCGCAGCTCCGCGAGCGCGGCGGTGAACCCGCTGACGGTCGCCTCCGTCGCCCGGTAGGTGCCGAGGATCAGCAGCCGCACCGGGTTCGGCGCTCGCGCGAGGTGGCGGAGCAACAGCAGCGTCGGCCGATCGGCCCACTGGAGGTCGTCGAGTACGAGCAGGACGGGCGCCCGCGCGGACATCTCGTCGAGCAGGCCCACGACCGCTTCGAACAGGCGGTAGCGCTCGGTCTCGGGCTCGGCGGCGACCGGCGGCGGGAGATCGGGCGCCCGCCGGCGGAGCTCGGGGATCAGGCGGGCCAGCTCGGTTCCGTATTCGCGCGCACTGACCCGGAGCTCGGAGAACGGCACGTTGAGGACGTAGTGCCGTAGTGCCTCGAGAAACGGTTGGTAGGGGACAAGCGCCTCCTCGGGCGAGCGGCCCGCGAGCACGAACGCGCCGGCGTCGTACGCGGCCTGGGCGATCGCGGCGGCAAGACGCGTCTTGCCGATTCCCGGGTCTCCGGCCAGCAGCACGACCTTTCCGCTGTCCTCGCGCTGGAGCCGCTCCCGCTCGCGCGCCGCGGACCAAAGGCGCTGGAGCCGTTCGAGCTCGCGCTTGCGCCCGACGAGCGGCGCCGCGGCGCGGACGACGAGCTCGCTGGGCAACTCGATCGAGACCGCCCCGGGATGCTCGGCCGCCTCCTCGCTGGGTGGCCGCTGGCCGGGTCGCAGCAGGCGTTCGTAGACGGCCATCGCGTCCGGCGAGGGAGAGGTGCCGAGCTCATCGCGCAGCAGCGTGCGCAACCGGTCGAACACGCGCAGCGCCTCGGCAACGTTGCCCTCGGCCTCGAGCGCGTCCATCAGCAGCACGTAGCCGGACTCGCGATACGGCTCCGAGTCGATCAGCGTGCGCGCCGCCCGGGCCGCGGACGCCAGCTGCGCGCCGCCCATCATCAACCCGGAGCGGCCGACGACCTCCAGCGCCTGCAGCCGCACGTCCTCGAGCTCGCGACGGCGCGGCTCGAGCCACAGCGCCTGGGCGCCGGGGAGCAGGCCGCGGCCGGCGATATTGAGCGGAACCTGGGCCAGTGCCCACGAGCCGCGGGCGTCCCCGGCGGCGAGTGCCTGCTGCGCGCGCTCGACCTCGGTCGAAGCCGCCTCGAGGTCGATCCATACCGGGGACGCCAGGTCGAGGATCAGCTCGTCGCGGCCCACCAAGGCGTCGGCCCCGAGCGCCGAGCGCAACCGCGACAGGAGCGTGCGCAGGGCAGCGTCCTGCGAGATCGGAGCGCGATCGGGCCACAGCGCCCCGATCAGCTCCTCGCGCCCCACGTGGCGCGTGCGGTTGAGCAGCAGATAGGCGAGCAGCAGCGGAACCTGTTTGCCCCGCAGACCGTCCGCAAGCTGTACGCCGTCAACCTCCACGGACAGGCGTCCGCAAAGCTGAATTCGGGTTCTCTCCTTAGCGCGAGCAGCGACCGGCAACGATCTGGAAACGTATCGACAACGCGCACCTTGCATTGTCCTCGCCCGTGGAAACCGGGGTCACAAACGCAGACGTTCTCGGCGGGGCGCAGGACGAGGTGAAGACGGGTAGCACGGGCCGGGGGCAAATTACCGCGGTCAGGAACGGTCACCGGCGGATCGCTTACTGCGAGTGCGGGGCGCAACTCGCAGGCGATTCGCAGGAGGAACTGTTCGACGCTACTCAGCGACACCTCGCGCACCATCACCCACAGCTCCTAGGGGCGCTGGGGCTGGAGTTGGTGCATCAAATGGCCGAGGACGTCGTGGGGTGACGCCTACGGGCGCCCGGGGGCGCTAACGCCTACGGGCGGGCGGTGTGCAGACCATCGCCCGCCCTTCGGCATTTAAAGAGGCGTTTCCGTCCGGTCGAGGACGCCTCAGCCGGCGCACTGACCGGTGGCGACAATCCGGTCGCGCGACAGCGCCAGCGCGAGCTGCTTGCGAACCAGGTCATCGGGCACGGCGAAACCGCCGGGGCGGTGATCGGCCGCGCCAGTAATGGCGGCGAACACGGTCGCGGCGACCTGCCCGTTCGCGTCGACCAGCGGGCCGCCCGAGTTTCCGGGCCGGACGAGGCCGCGTAGCGAGGTGATGCTCCGCTGCACCGGCCCGTTGCCATAGGCGTCCTCGGTGTTGACGACCTGGGTCGATCCGACGCGGCCGGGCTCGGCGTCGAACGGCCCGTCGAGCGGGTACCCGAGGATCCCCACCGACGTGCCTGACTTCGGATTCGATTCGAACGTCAACGGCCGCGCCGTCAGGCCAGGGACGCGCAGGATCGCGATGTCGTCGTGCGGATCGAACGCCAACGCGTCGGCAGCCAGGTTGGGCGGATTGCCACCGAGCTGCACCGTTGTGTCGGTCTCACCGGCGACGACGTGTGCGTTGGTGACGACAACGCCCGGCGCCACGACCCAGCCGCTGCCCTCGATCCCCAGACCGCACGCGGTTCCGATGATTCGCACGACGCTGCCGCGCGCGGCGATAACCCCGCTCGTCCGAAGGATCGTGGCGTTGGGCCGCGCAACGTCCGCTTCGGGACCGGTGACCGACGGCAGCGGATCGAAGCGGGCGAGCGCGTGGAGGATCCCGCCAGAGGGCGGGAGCAGCGTATTTAGCTCCTGCAGGATCGCCGACTGCTGGATGTCCCTGCGCAGCGGCGTCGAGCCCGAGGCGTCGAGCGCCACGGCGCCGACGATCCATGCGATCCCGAGCCCGACGCACGCGGTCAGCACCGCTCCGAGCAGTCCGTCGATCGTCCGCAAGCCCGGCAGCCGCAGGGCGGCACGAGCGTGGACGCCGAGGCCTTCGAAGCCGCTGGCGAGCATCCCGCCGGCGAGCAGTGCGCCGAGCAGACCGAACAGCGGCGCGTACTGCGAGTGGGAGCCGCCCGGCAGCAGCAGCGGGCCGATCCGCGTGCCGACGAACGCGCCGAGCCCGAAGCCGACCAGCGATAGCGCGCCGACGATGAAGCCCTGCATGTAGCCGTAGAAGGCGAGCAGCGCCGTGAACGCAACGATCAGCCAGTCGATGCCGGTCACCCGATTGGAGATTAGCCGTGCGTCGGCCGGTAGCCGCCACCTTCCGGGCACCGACCGCATCTTCTACCGTTGTGCGGTGAGGTGGCATACGTGGGCGCAATGAGATGGCTAGGCCGTCACGAATCGGGCGACGAAGACGGCGTCGACGGCTGCTGACGCGCGCCGTCCCCCTTGCCGTGATCGCGGTGCTCGCGTTCGGCGCCGGGATCGTGATCGCCACCGGCCCGGGCCGGGCCGAACGCCGCCTCGTGTCGAGCTACGTCACCGCGTGGGAGCGCGGCGATTACACACACATGTACTCGCTGCTGGACAAGACGTCGCGCCGGCGGATGTCGGAGTCGCAGTTCGTCGCGGCGTACAAGACCGCGGCGGGGATCGCGACGCTCGTGTCGGTCACCCCCTCACACATCGGAAGCCGCGTCGGCGACGTGATCCCGGTCCGGATGTCGGCGCGGACGCGCCTGTTCGGCACGCTGCCCGAGACGCTGAACGTGCCGCTCGACGGCAGCGGCTCGGGGGCGACGATCCGCTTCTCGCAGATGTTGCTGTTTCCGGGGCTGCGTCGCGGCGATAAGCTGGCGCGCCGAACATCGCTGCCGCCGCGGGCGACGCTGCTGGCGAGCGACGGCACCCCGCTGGCGCAGGGACCCGATCGGACGTCCCCGATTCCGGCCATCGCCTCGGAGATCGTCGGCGAGCTCGGCCCGATCCCCGCGGACGAGGCCGCCCAGTACGCGATGGCGGGCTACCCCGCGAATGCCAAGGTCGGGCTCGATGGACTCGAGCACATCTTCCAAACGCAGCTGGCGGGGACGCCCGGCGGCAAGCTGCTCGCGGGCAAACGGGTGCTCGCGCGGGTCACGCCGATCCCGGGCCACACGGTCACGACCACGATCAACCCGGCGATCGAGCAGGCCGCGATCAACGCCGAGGCCGGCCGCTTCGCTGGGATCGCCGCGATGGATCCTCGGACCGGGGCGCTGCTGGCGCTGAGCGGCGTGGCGTTCTCCGCCGTCCAGCCACCCGGCTCGACGATGAAGATCATCACCTCCACCTCGGCGCTCCAGGCCGGGATCGTGAAGCTGACCGACACATTCCCGATCCAGACCAGCTCCACGCTCGACGGCTACACCCTCCAGAACGCCAGCGGCGAGGCGTGCGGCGGGACCCTGCTGAACGCATTCGCGGTCTCGTGCAACTCGGTGTTCGCGCCGCTGGGCGCCAAGCTCGGCGGAGCGCGCCTGGTAGCAACGGCCGAGCGGTTCGGCTTCAACAACCCGGTGCCGATCCCCGGAGCGACCGAGAGCACGATTCCGTCGGCCTCGACGATCGGCGATCAGCTCGCGGTTGGCTCATCGGCGATCGGCCAGGGGAAGGTGCAGGCGAGCGCGCTCGAGATGACCGACGTCGCCGCGACGATCGCGATGGGTGGACGGCGGCCGATCCCGACCCTGCAGGCCCACCAGCGGCCCCATTTCGTACACGTCACCAGCCGGCACGTCGCCGGGGAGGTGCAGCAGATGATGGTCGCGGTCGTGCAGTTCGGGACCGGCGTCGACGCGGCGATCCCGGGCGTGACCGTCGCCGGCAAGACGGGCACCGCCGAGCTCGTCGACACCGCCTCCAACAACCCGAACGCCAGCTCACCGAAGAACACCGACTCGTGGTTCGTCGGCTACGCGCCGGTGGGCCACCCGAAGATCGTCGTCGGCGCACTGTTCCCACAGGCGGGCGCTGGCGCCCAGACGGCGGCGCCGGCGGTCCGGCAGGTGCTCGAGGCGGCGCTCCAGGCACACTTCTGAGCGGCGCTTCGCCAGGGCGGTGGCGCCCGCCGCGGTCGACTGTCGGCACAGCTCTGGCGGGCGATCGGCCCGGTAAACGGCGGCAGGGAGGGGGCGGGCGGGGTGGGGTCGGAGCGCGGGGCCCGAAAAGCTGCATGGCGCGACAACCTCGGCGGCGGGGGCGAGCCGTGGCGTGCTAAGCACACTCCTCGTGCACAGCACGCCACGCCTCGGTATTCGCCGCGGAATTGGCGCGCCATGCATCATCGAAACACCGCGATCGCGCTCATCCCGCCCCCTCGCTGCCCAATACCGAGCCGGGCACCCCGCAAGCTCTGAGTCGAAAGCTATCGTGCTCAAGGCAGACCGAGGCGTACCGCACGCCAAGAGCGGAACCAAAGGGCGCGCGAAAGCGCGCCCCATAACCACAACTAGCGCCGGAACACGGCGCCGACCACGTCGGGCGCGAACGTCCCCTGCGACCACGCCGCGATGGCCGCGCCGGCGGGACCGAACGTGAGCGATAGGTTGGAGGCGTAGACCGTCGAGGAGACGACGTGGGCACTCAGGAACCGCGTCGCGCGCGGCCGGAGCTCCGCGGCCATCACGTGGCCGCTGCCGATCCACCCGGCCAGCGCGTCGCCACTCGGGGAGAACGCCACGGTGGGCGCTTCGGTGGCGTCGATCGAGCCGAGCCGAAGCGGACGGCCGAACGACTTGCCCCCGGACCGGACCACCGCCCGGACCGAGCACGTCGCGTTCCACGTGCACGCCTTCCAGGCGATCACCTGGTCGCCTTGCCCGTCGGCTCCGAACGTCAGCCCCGAGGCCATCGTCCCTGGAACGGCGAACGTCGTGGTCCGCCGTGCGTGCGCGAGATCGGCCGTGACGACGACCGAGTGGTAGTTGCCCCGGCGGTCATACCAGCTCTCGATCCAGGCCGCCGTGGCGCCGCCCGGTCCCGCGGCGATCCCCATCTCGTCGATGCCATCGCTTGCTGGGACGGTGATCGCTGCGTGCGAGCGCCGGGGCGCGCTCGTCGAGGCCCCGTTGGCGACGTAGATGCTCCGGGAGCCGACGGCATTCGCGCTCCCCCCCACCCACGCCACCGCGGTCCTGCCGTGCGGCAGGGCCGTCGCGTCCAGCCCCTGCGGCTCGGCGCCGGCACCGGCGAGGCGATGAGTCGACCACCGACCCGAGCTCCCCGTCTGCCCGATCCACACTCCACGCTCAGTGGCGACGGCCGCGAGCATCCGGTGACCCAGCCCGACGAGCTGCCCGGCGGTCGCACCGGCCAGGCCGCTGGCCAGCCGCTTTGGCGCGCCGAACCGTCCGGAGGCCGACAGGCCGACAACACCGGCGGTGCTGCAACACGTCTGCCCCACCGGACTGTCACCGACCAGCAGCTGGAGGCTGCGGCCGAACCAGGCGAGCCCAAGGACCTCGCCCGCACCGGGGATCTGGCGGGGCTCTGAAAGCTTGCCGGACGCGGTCCGCCAGACCGCGAAAGGGGAGGACGTCGCCGGGTTGTCCTCATCCTGCACGGTGAAGGCCATCCCGGCGGTTCCGCCGGGCGAGAACGCCAGCTGCGGCCCCAGGATGTCGAGCGAGACGGACGGCGCGAACTGGGCGGGCCGGCTCCAGCCGGCCCAGGCGGGCTCAGCGAGCGCGGCGCTGAGCGCGGCGAGGAGGAGCGCTAGAGCCGCGGTCCTTTGAAGACCCGGCCTCCACGGTGTGCGACCCATAGCCCGGCGAGGAAGCCAGCCAGCAGCCCGAGCACGACGCCCACCGCGATGATCGTGCCGTTGACGCCCGAGGATCGCGTGTAACCGACGACCGCGATCGGGATCGCGACCGCGGCGAACACTCCGATCCCGGTGGCCAGCGGGTCGAAGTCGAGATCCGGCGGAGTCGATGGTCCGCGCGCCGGCGGGTCCGGTTCCTGCCACTCGTCGTCTTCGGTCAAAGATCGAGCGAAACCGTGGACGGCTTCGTCTGACCCGCCGCGAAGATCTGCAGCGTCAGCGGGCGGTTCGAGTAGACGGTGTCGTTCAGCCTGAACAGGACCAGACCGCCTCCGGGTGAGACCTGGCTGGCCGCCGTGGGCGGGGCGGGCTCGACACCCTTCGGCGCCAGCGTCTGCGAGGTCCACGCGAACGGGTTGACGCGCGTGTTGATCGGGATCGGGTGGTACACGTTGCCCTGCGTGTCGACGATGTCGAAGGTGTCGGTGGTCGTCGCGTCCTTGCCGGTTTGATTGACGGCCCACAGCCACACGCCAAACCATTCCTGACCGATGGCCGGCGGCGTCGCCGAGACCCCCATCAGAAACTCTCTGTCGTCGGGCGCGTAGGGATTCAGCTGACGCGAGCCCTGAACCTGGTAGGTGACCGGACCGGCGTCGACGTACTCGCCCTCGTTGTCAACGTTCGTCGGATGCGAGAGCTTGCCGCAGGCGCTGAAGCCGACCGCGGTCACCGCGGCGCAGGCAAGGACCGCGAGCCGGCGGACACGGGGAGACCGGCGGGCGGCCGTAGCGAGGGAACGGGCACTCACAGCCCGCGAAAGTCTATCCGCCGCATCCTCAGCGAGCGGCAACGGTCGGACGGCGGCCGCGGTCGCGATCCTCCTCGAGGATCGTGCGCAGCCGTCGCATCGCCTTGGTCACCTGACGCTTCGTCCACGCGTGCCCTCCGAACGACTCCATCAGCCTGTCGGAGAGCATCACGGGCAGGGTCTCGAGCGTGTACTCGACCTTCGTCGACCCGCTCGGGCCCGGTGACAGCGTGTAGGTGCTGAGCATCCGGATCCGGTTGAACTTGCCGCCCCTGCCCCGCTCGACGATCCGGAACGGCGACTGCACCTCGGCGAGCGTCATGTCGGCCCAGGCGAAACGGTTGAACGGCGCCTTCGCTCGGAACCGGGCGCCGGCGCCGGTGCCGTAGGAATCCTCGCGCAGCAGGTGCCAGTCGACCAGGTAGTGGTCGTTGAACTCGGCGTGGTTGGCGATGTCCGCCAAGTACTCGAACACCTGCTCGCGCGGCTTGGAGATCGTCGTCGAGACCGAGATCGGTTGCACGGCGAGGATTCTATGGTTGCGAGTCGGATCAGGCCGCGGCGGACCGGGTCAGAACGCGGCGGACCGGGTCAGGCCGCGGCGCGCTGATCGGTCAACCGCATCGTGTGACCGAACTCAGGCCCGTGGATCAGGCGCGACTGGACCGGCGCCTCGGGCGAGCCGGCCCGGCACAGCTCGCACAGCGTCACGCCGGAGCTGTAGCCGTACACGCGCTCTCCGACCAGCGGCGTGCGATGACAGTTGCCACACCGTTCGCAATCCGCGGAAAGGTCGTCGACGCCCCTGCGCAGCAGCGCGAGTTCGAGGTCCTCCATCTCTCGCAGCGCCGAGTCCATGGCATCGTCTTTTCGGCACTGGGCGGGATGTTCCTCCCGGCCCTGTTTCTCCAATTTCCGGTGCGGGTCGGACAACCGCGCATTGCCTGGGCGTCCATGCAATTGAGCGTCGATTTTGAGGCGGTACCGCTCCGATTCTTGGTCAAAAGTGTTTTAGCTGCCCTTTGACGCACAGGCTATGATCCTTCTGTCCGTTTAGACGGCTCGGCGAGTCTGCACCCGTCCCGCAGGGTCTGTGAGCCCGTACAAGGAGTTGCGCCCCATGAAAGCTTGGATGTCGGGCAACGTTGCGGGGACCGGTACTTTCCGTTGTACGGACTGCGACTACCCGGTATCCCTGGATGCCGTCGATGAGCTGCCCACCTGCCCGAACTGCGGGGGTCGCGAGTTCCTCCGAGCGTCGTTGTTCACGACCGCGCAAGCGACTGTCGTCGACATGGCAGCGGACGACGAGGACCAGGCGTGGCTGGAGGAGCTCAGAGAGGCCTTGGACGAGCCGGGGCAGTACATCGCCTACCGCTCCGGGGAAGGCGAGGTACTCGCGTTCGCCCTGCAGCGCGAGTGGACCCGGATCGGGCGCAGTCTGGCCGCCGACATCCGCTTCGACGATCCCACGGTATCCCGCCGTCATGCGCTGATCGTTCGCCAGCCGGACGGCCTGCGGGTGCTCGACGATCGCAGCCTCAACGGCGTATTCGTCAACGGCGAGCGGGTCGAGTGGAGCACGCTCGCGAATAGCGATGAGATCGTGATCGGCCGGCACCACTTGCACTTCATCGACGTGCCCGCCATCTCCGGGATGCGCTACAGCCGCGCCACCGAGCGCGGCGGCGCCACCCAGGCAAGCTGAGGGCGCAGGGCCCACCCGAGCCGGTCAGCGCAAGCGCTCTATAGTGCCGCCGCGAATGGCGACGATCGCAGTCCTGTCCCAAAAGGGAGGCACCGGGAAGACGACCGCGGTGCGCACCCTGACCGACGTCTTTCGGCGGCTCGGTCTGAGCGTCCTGGCCGTCGACCTCGACCCGCAGGGCAACCTTTCCGACTACCTGGACGTCGATCCGGAGGCCTCGCCGACGATCGGCGACGTCCTCTCCGGGCGCGCGAAATCACGCGAGGCCGTCCATGACGGGATCATCCCGGCGAACCTCGGGCTGGCCGAGGCGGAGCTGATGCTCGGCGGCAAGATGGGCCGGGAGCTGACGCTCAAGCGCTCGCTCCGGGAGCTGCGCGCCGACTACGACCTGATCGTGATCGACTGTCCGCCGGCGCTCGGGCTGCTGACCGTCAACGCGCTCGTGGCATCGGACTACGCGCTGATCTCGGCCGAGGCCCAGTACTTCGCGCTGCAGGGAGTCGAACAGGCGCTCGAGGTGATCGAGCTCGCTCGCGAGAACCTCAACCCCGACCTCGAATGGCTTGGCGTCGTTCTCAACATCGCCGACATGCGGACCCGCCATTCGCGCGAGGCCTTCGACTCGCTGCGCGAGCATTTCGGAGAGAGGCTGCTCGACGGCACGATCAGGGCGTCGATCGCATACGCCGAGTCGGCCGAGCGCGCGGTCTCGATCCTCGACTACAGGCCCGACCTGGCGGTCGACTACCTGAATGTCGCCGACGAGCTGCTGCGCCGGCTCGGGCTGAACGAGGCCCGCCGGCGACTCGCGCCGATGTTGAGCGAGTCGCAGGCGGGGGTCTCGTAGCGGATCGGCCTAGACCGACCGCTGGTAGGACTTGAACGCGCGGGTCGCGAACACGAGGCATGCGCCGAGCAGCAGCACCAGGAATCCGGCGCGCGAGGCCACGAGCCCCCAATCGGGGCTGCTCGAGGTCGCGGCGCGCCCGGCCTCAACGGCCCAGTTGACTGGATTGAAGTTCGCGACGCTCTGGATCCAATGCGGCATCAGGTTCGCCGCCAGGAACGTGGAGGACAGGAACGTCAGCGGCAGCACGATGAACTGCACGGCGCCGATCAGGGCCTCCTCCTGGCGCATGATCAGCGCGAACCCGTTGGACAGCCCGCCGAACATTGCCCCGAGCAGAGCCGACACGGCGAACAGCACCGCGACGCCGGCCACGCCACCGGGGAACGAGGCGCCGACGAGCAGCGCCAGCGCGACGATGATCACGGACTGGATGACGACCACCACCGCCTCCTTGACGAGCCGACCCGCGATCAGCGCCTCGCGGCGGACCGGGGAGACGAGGAACCGGGCGGTAACGCCGCGGTTTAGGTCCTCGATCAGCGCCATCCCGCTCCATGCCGAGTTGAACATCGCCGTCATCACGACGACCCCCGGGGCCAGAAACGCGATGTAGGAGTGGGCGTGGAACCCGGGGATCTCGATCACGCGCTTGAACAGCGCGCCGAACAGCAGCAGCCAGATCACCGGCTGCACGAGCGTCACGCCGACGAACCACGGCTGGCGCCAGAGTTCCCGGAGGTGGCGTCCGGTCATGTAAAGGGTCTGTCGCACCAGTGTCATCGAGCCACCTCCGCGGCCTCAGCTTCGGCCGCATCGAACGTGCGGCCCGTATATCTCAGATAGACGTCATCCAGCGAAGGCCGCGCGACGCGTACCGACGCCACCGCGATCCCGGTGGCCTCGAGCGCCTGCAGCAGCGCGGGCACGGCGCGGCCGCCGTCGTCCGCCCGAGCCCGCAGCTGGCGGCCCTCGACGGTGATGTCGCGGACTCCGTCGAGCCGCCCGACGGAGTCGTCGAGGTTGCCGTTGACCTTGCTGGCATTGTCGAGCTCGACGTGCACCGCGTCGCCGCGAAGCTCGCGCTTGAGCGCTTCAGGCGTGCCCTCGGCGACGACCTGGCCGCGATCGACGATCGCGAGCCTCGAAGCGAGCTGGTCGGCCTCCTCGAGGTAGTGGGTCGTCAGCAGCACGGTCTTGTGCTGCTCGGCGGCCAGCCGAGAGATCTCGCGCCACATGTCGGCGCGCATCTCCGGGTCGAGACCCGTGGTCGGCTCGTCGAGGAACAGCACCTGTGGGTCATGGACGAGCGCCATCGCGATGTCCAGCCGTCGCTGCATCCCCCCGGAGTAGCCGCGGGCGATCCGGTCGGCCGCGTCGGCCAGGCCGAAGCGCTCGAGCAGCCGCGAGACCCGCTGCTCGAGTTCCGCGCCGCGCAGGTCGTAGAGGTGGCCCTGGAGACGGAGGTTCTCACGCCCCGTCGCCTGGATGTCCACCCCCGAGCCCTGCGAGACGACGCCGATCGTCCGCCGGACCCGGTCGGGCTGCGCCGCGACGTCGATGCCGGCGACCGTCGCCCGGCCCTCGTCGGGCTGCGTCAGCGTCGTCAGGATCTTGACGGTGGTCGTCTTGCCGGCGCCGTTGGGCCCCAGCAGACCGAAGATCGTGCCGCCCTCCACGCGGAATGTCAGCCCGCGTAGCGCCTGCACGCCCTTCGGATAGGTCTTGACGAGGCCGTCGGCCTCGATCGCCTCATGCATTGGGTGTTCACCTCCGGATATCATGTCTTTGTCCGCGAGTAATTTAGCTACTAAGAGACTTAGATGTCAAGAGAACCTGATGCTGAGCCGGACCGTCAGCGGCTGTACATGGAACTGGGCGCCGAGGTCCGCGCCAGCCAGCGGGCCACGGACGTGGTCGACGATCTCGTCTGCCAGCTGCTCGGGATCAACCGCACCGATGCCCGGTGCCTGGACATCCTCGAAGAGCACGGGAGCATGAGTGCCGGCGATCTGGCCGAGGCGAGCCGGCTCACCACGGGGGCAATCACCGCGGTCCTTGACCGGCTCGAGCGCGCTGGCTATGCCCACCGAGTGCCCGACGCGGCCGATCGTCGCCGAGTGCTCGTCGAGCTGACACCCAAGGCTCGCGAGGCCGCGATCGAGCTGATGGGCACGCCGATGGCCGAGCTGTCAGCGCCGATTGCGATGAGCTACAGCGAGGAGCAGCTGCGGCTGTTCATCGAGTTCATCCACCAGGGACGCGAGATCCAGGAGCGCCACGCGGAGTGGCTGCGCAACAAGCTTCGGGAACGCGACGAGGCTGACTAAAGGGCGCGTACGTCCGCGCCCTGGGACTCGAATGGGGCTCGCATCACCTTCGCCCACCCGTCGGTCTCGCGGGCCAGGGAGTCCATCACGCCCCCGGTCTGCTCGTAGTGCGACCACACGACGACGGCCGGACCGGCGCCGGAGATCGTCGCTCCGAGCGCGCCGAGTCCACGCGCCCGCGCCACCAACTGGGCCGAGCGCGGGTAGAGATGGGCGCGGCGAGGCTGGTGCAGTCGATCGTCGAGGCCCGCGGCGATCAGGTCCCAGTCGGGAACGGTCAGCCCGCGCACCAGCATCGCCACGTGGGCGAGGTTGAACACGGCGTCGGCCATCGGCACCTCGGCCGGGAGGGCCGCGCGCGCCGGCTCGGTGTGGACGGAATCATCTGGCAGGACGAGGATCGCCTCGAGGCCCATGGGAGGTTCGAAGCGGTGAACTCCGGTCTGGTCGCACAGCACGAACCCTCCCTCCAGCGCCGCCGCCACGTTGTCGGGATGGCCTTCGAGCTCCGCGGCCAGGCCCAGCACGTCGGCGTCGAGCTCGAAGATGTGGTCGGCGGCGAGCAGCCCCGCGACGATCGCCGCTGCGCTTGAGCCGAGGCCGCCGGTCAGCGGGATCCTCGACGCGATCCTGAACTCGAAGTCGTCGGCCGGGTGCAGCCGCTCGAACGCCCGTACGATCAGGTTGCCGCGGTCGCGCGGGATGTCGAGCTCGGTCACGACCGAGAAGCTCCCGGTTTCGAGGACCTCCAGTTCGAGGTGTAGCGCAAGCGCCGCGGCGAGGACATCGAATCCAGGGCCGAGGTTTGCTGTCGAGGCGGGCACGCGGACGAGCCGGCGCCGCTCGAGCGTCATCCCACGACCGCCCGCTTGAGCGTCATCCCACGACCGCCCGCTCGATCGCCGCCAGCTCGGGTTCGCACGGGACGACCACGCCGGCGCGGGCGTCGCCGAGCCCGCCGGCTGACGCCTCATCCTGCTGCGCCAGCGCGGTTTGCGGGTCCTTGAGGCCGTGGCCGGTGAGGACGCACACCACCCGCCGCGCATCCGGCGCGCCGTGGACGAGCAGTCCGGCGACGCTCGCCGCCGATGCCGGCTCGCAGAAGACCCCTTCGGTGGCGGCCAGGAACCGGTAGGCGCCGAGGATCTGCTCGTCGGTCACGGCCGCAACCGCGCCGCCGGACGAGGTCATCGCGTTCATCGCCTCCTCCCAGCGGGCGGGATTGCCGATCCGGATTGCGCTGGCGACGGTCTCCGGGTGCTCCACCGGAGCACCGTGAACGAGCGGCGCGGCGCCGGCAGCCTGGAACCCGAGCATCCGCGGCCGCTGGCCGAGTTCGGTGAACCCCTTCCAGTACGCGGTGATGTTGCCGGCGTTGCCAACCGGGATGCAGAGGGCGTCGAGTTCCCCGTCGAGCTCCTCGGCGAGCTCGAACGCGGCCGTCTTCTGGCCCTCGATCCGGAACTCGTTGACGGAGTTGACCAGCGACACCGGGTGGCTCGCGGCGAGCGCCCGGACGAGCTCGAGCGCCTGGTCGAAGTTGCCCCGCAGCGCCACCACGCGCGCGCCGTGCATCAGGGCCTGGGCCAGCTTGCCGGTGGCGATCTTGCCCTCTGGGACGATCACTGCCCCCCGCAGCCCGGCCCGGGCCGCGTACGCCGCGGCGGATGCGGCGGTGTTCCCGGTGGACGCGCAGACAACCGTCGTGGCTCCCTCGCGCACCGCCGCCGAGACCGCGCATGTCATGCCACGATCCTTGAAGGACCCGGTCGGATTCGCGCCCTCGAGCTTCAGCCACACCTCGGCGCCGACGCGCTCGGACAGCCGTGGGGCCAGGACCAGCGGCGTGGCGCCCTCTCCTAGCGATACGACCGGGTCCCCGGTGGCGAACGGCAACCGGTCGCGGTAGCGCTCGATCAGTCCTGACATTTGGCAGGAGCATGCCAGAGCCGGGGTATCTAGACCGGGGCGAGCTCTCGCACGATCTGCTAACAGGTGTATTCGGGTTGTCCGAGATCTCGACAGTGGCCCTGCCCGACGACGGCTACTTTCCCCGCGGTCGTTCGCTGCTGCGCCAGGTCCACGAGGAGCACGTCGTCGGCCTTCTTTACGGACAGCGCGCGTTGTGCATCGGCGCGCTGGCGCCGCTCAACTACGTCGGCACCGCCGAGCACTCGTACGCGAGGCTGACGCCTTTCCGGCGGCTCGTCCACACCGGCCACGCGTTCGAGAAGATCTACTTCGGCAAGCGCGCGGAGGCCGATCGCGTGCTCGCCTACGTCCGCAAACTGCACGAAGAGGTGCGAGGCACGCTGCCCGAGGACGCCGGCGTCACCCCCAAGGGAGCCCCATACTCGGCGATGGATCCGGCGCTGATGCTGTGGACGGTCGCGGTGATCGCCGACTCCGCCCAGCGCTTCTACGAGCTGCTCGTCCGCAAGCTGTCCGCGAGGGAGCGCGAGGCGCTGTGGCAGGACTACCTGCGGTTCGGCGAGCTGTTCGGGATGCCGCGCGAGTCCGCCCCGGCGAGCTACGGCGAGTTTCGCGCCTACTGGAACGCGAAGCTGGCCAGCGAAGAGATGTACCTGACCGACGAGGCGCGCTACATCGGCTACGCCACGGCCTTCGAGATCCCGCTGCCGGCGCTCCACCAACCCGGCAAGCGGGTCCACGACCTGCTGATGCTCGGCAGCCTCCCGCCGCGCGCCCGCGATGCGCGAAGACGGGCCTGTCGGGATCAGGCTCCCTTCGGAGCGAGCCGCGTAGGCCGCGGGCTCGAGCGCCGGCGCCCTACGCCACGTCGAGGACGATCTTCCCGGTCGCCCCCCGCTCGTCGATCAGCTTCAGCGCCTCGGACGCCTGCTCCAGCGGGAACCGGGCGCCGACGATCGGCCGGACGACGCCGCTCTCGATCATCCGGTCCAGTTCGGCGCCGATCTGCGCCGTGACCTCGGGCTTGGGGACGACGAAGGCCCCCCACCCGGCGCCGATCACCTCAGTATTGCCCAGCAGCAGCCGGTTGACGCGGACCTCGGGGATCGAGCCGCCGGTGAAGCCGACGACGACAACGCGCCCGGTCTCACGCAGCGAGCGCAGGCTGTCGGTGAAGTGATCGCCGCCGACGGGATCCAGAACCAGATCCACCCCGCCGTCAGAGAGCTCGCGGGCCTCGTCCTTCCAGGGCCCGTCGGAGCGGACCACGTGGTCGGCGCCGGCGTCCCGGGCGACGCGCTCCTTCTCGTCGCTGGAGACCACAGCGATCGTCCGCGCGCCGAGGCCGTGGGCGACCTGGAGCGAAGCCGTCCCGACGCCGCCGGCGGCGCCGTGCACCAGCACCCACTCGCCTTCGGCCAGCCGCCCGCGCAGCTTCAGCGCGAAGTACGCGGTGTGGTAGTTGAGGACGAGGGCCGCCCCCTGCTCGAAGTCGAGCACGTCGGGTAGCACGAAGCAGAAGAACTCCGGAGCGACCGCGACCTCGGCGAAGCCCCCGAGCATGCAGAACGCCGCGATGCGGTCGCCCGCCTTGACCGAGGCCCCGTCGGGTGCCGAGCGGACCACGCCGCCGACCTCGCTGCCCGGAACGAACGGCAGCGGGGGCTTGACCTGGTACTCGCCACGGCTCTGGAGGACCTCGGGGAACGAGACGCCGGCGGCGTGGACGTCAACGACCACGCCACGGCCAGGGGTCATCATGTGGGAGGGCTCGGGCTCCGGGATGTCGGCCAGCTTCAGTCCAGTGTCCGGCCCGCTCAGCTCGACGATCTGCATGGCGCGCATCAGCGCGGGACCCTAACCGAACTCCTCCTCGAGCACCCTGATCGCACGCGGCGGCGCCCGGAGCACCTCCAGGCCCGCGATCTGCTCGAGCGCGGCCGCGAACCGCGACTCCGGCACCGCGTGGACGACCATCACCAGCCGGGCCTGGTCGCCGAGGCCCCGTTGCACGACGGACTTGACCGACACGTCCTGCTGGGCCAGGACGTGCGCGACCGCGGCGAGCACGCCCGGTTCGTCGGCGACCTCGAGATGGATGTAGAAGGCCGAGACGACGTCCTGGACGATCTCGAGCACGCTCATCGTCGGCGGCGTCGACGCCGGCGGGATCATCGCGCTGATCACGTCGCCCAGCACTGCGCTGGCGGTCTGCGGCCCGCCGGCGCCGGGGCCTGACATCGTGATCTCGGTGATCGCCGGGGACTCGACCGTCACGGCATTGAACGGTCCGTTGACCGAGGCGAGCGGATGGCCCGGATACAGGAACGCCGGATGGACCCGGACCGATATCCCGTCGCCGATCCGCTCGGCGGTGCCGATCAGCTTCAGACCCAGGCCGAGCTCGCGGGCGTACTCGAGATCGTCGGGCTTGATCTGCTCGATCCCCTCGTAGCGGACCTGGTCGAGGTGGACGGGCGTGTCGAACGCCAGCCTGGCCAGGATCGCCATCTTGGCGGCGGCGTCGCGGCCGTTGACGTCCTCGGCGGGGTCGGCCTCGGCGTAGCCGAGCCGCTGCGCCTCCGCAAGAGCGTCCTCGAACGTCATCCCGGTGCGGGCCATCTCGGTCAGGATGAAGTTCGTGGTGCCGTTGACGATCCCGTGGACTCGATCGATCCTGGCCCCCGCCAGCGACTCCTGGAGCACGCGGATGACGGGGACGACGCCGGCCACAGCCCCCTCGAAGCGCAGCTGCACCCCCTCGGAGCGGGCCGTCTCCCACAGCTCCTCGCCGTGCTGTGAGAGGAGCTGCTTGTTGGCCGTGACCACGTGGCGGCCGGTGCGCAGCGCGCGCAGCACGTAGTCGCGCGCGGGCTCGATCCCGCCGATCAGCTCGACGATCAGATCCGAGCGCTCGAGCAACTCGTCGAACGAGCCGCTCCGGCGGGTGAGGACGCCCGACAGCTCCGGTCTCAGGCCCGTCAACACGAAGATCCGTTCCGCGTGCTCGGGCAGCAGCTCCGCGAACGCGGCGCCGACCGTGCCGTGCCCCAGCAGACCGATCCGGAAGCGACCGTCAGATGTCACGGGCCGCCAAATCCTCGTAGCTTTCGCGCCGCACCACCAGCCGGGCCTCGCCGTCGCGGCAGAACACGACCGGCGGGCGGGGAACGCCGTTGTAGTTGTTGGCCAGCGAATAGCCGTAGGCTCCGGTAGCGGGCGTGGCCAGCACATCGCCGGGCGCCGGCTCGGGAAGCGGCGCGTCGCGGACGATCACGTCGCCCGACTCGCAGTGTTTGCCCGCCACCTGGCAGCGCTCGGTCGCCGGGGCGAGGACCCGGTCGGCGATGATCGCCTCGTACACGGCGCCGTACAGCATCGGCCGCAGATTGTCCGACATGCCGCCGTCGACCGCGACCCACGTCGACACGTTGCGCTTGACGGTCTGCACCGTGTACAGCGTCACCGTCGAGTTCGCGACGAGCGCGCGGCCCGGCTCCAGCAGCAAACGCTTGTCGGGCCCGAGCAGGTCGTGCACGGCGTCGACCATCGTCGAGACGTACTCACCGACCGCCGGCGGGCTCTGCGACGCGGTGTAGGCGACGCCCAGGCCTCCGCCGAGGTTGTAGACCGGAAACTCGCCAAGCGAGGCGATCGTGCGCACCGCGTCGCGGAACGGCTCGAGCTCGAACAGCTGCGAGCCGATGTGGAAGTGCAGTCCGACGAGCGCGAGCTCGGGCACGTTCGCCAGCCGCACGATCGCCTGGCGTGCCGCCTCCACCGAGAACCCGAACTTCGAGTCGGCCTGGCCGGTCGAGATCGCATGATGGGTGTCGCCGGCGATCCCCGGGGTTACGCGGATCAGGACCTCCTGGCGCCGGCCGAGCTCGGCGGCAATCTCGGTCAGCCGGTCGATCTCGTCGAACGAGTCGAGCACCACATGGCCGACGCCGGCGCCAAGCGCCTGGCGCAGTTCATCTGCGGACTTGGCGTTGCCGTGGAAGTAGATCCGAGCCGCCTCGAAGCCCCCTCGCAGGGCCAGCGCCAGCTCGCCGCCTGAGGCGACATCGCAGGCGAGGCCCTCCTCCGCGAGCACGCGGTAGACGGCGGTGCACGGAAACGCCTTCGATGCGAACAGGACGTCGTAGTCGGCGTGGCGTTGCGCCAGCGCCTCGACGAACGCCTGCGCCCGGTCGCGCAGGTCGTCCTCGGCGACGACGTATGCCGGGGTGCCGAACTCCCGCGCCAGCTCGACCGCGTCGCAGCCGCCGATCTCCAGGCGGCCGCGCTCGTTCACGCGGGTGCCGATGGGATAGACGTGCGAGCTTGGCGGGGCGGCGACGGTCACGGCCGCGATCATGCCATGCCAACCCCGGCATAGGATGATCCGCGATGCGGCGGCTGCGAACCGTCAAGCCCGTGGTCCCGAGCGAGGTCGCCTCGCGCGGCGGCCTCGCCTACACACTGTGGCTCCCGGACGAACCCCGCGGCGGGATCGTGATCCTTCACGGCGCCGGATCGTGCAAGGAGAGCCATCACGACTTCGCCCGTGCCGCGCTCCCGCTCGGGCTGGCGGCGATCTGCTTCGACCAGCGGGGGCACGGCGAGAGCGACGGCCCGATGGACGATCGCGTGCTCGATGACGTCGCCGCGATGGCGGCCCACCTGCGCTCCTCCATCGGGGGGAACGGGGCCCCGATCGCGCTGCGTGGCTCGAGCATGGGCGGTTACCTCGCGATCCTGGCCGCCCAGCCCGCGGACGCCGCGGCGGTCGTGGCGATCTGCCCCGCCAGCGGCGAGGGGCTCCGGCGCGGATTGCGGTCGGGATCGTTCCACTTCGACGCCGACACGTCCGCGCTTGATCCGTTCCTCGCCACCCACGATCTCCATGCCGCGGTCGCGGCGCTGGAGGTGCCGCTGCTGCTGATGCATGCCGAGGGAGATGAGCGGGTGCCGGTCGAGCAGTCGCGGGAGCTGGCAGCGCTCGTGACCCACCCCGACAGCCGACTGATCGCCGTGCCCGGTGGCCACCATCGCTCGATCCAGCACGATGACGAGCTGCAGGCGGTTAGCCTGCGGTTCGTCACGCGAGCGCTCAACGCTCAGGCGTGACCCCGCCCAGGACGCCGCTGAGCACGGCGCCGGTGGCCGAGACCGCGCCGCCCGCCGCAGCGCCGACCCGAGCCGCTGCCGATGCGCCAGTCTGACCGATCACGCCGCCGCGACCGCTGCCCGCGGACCCGCGAGGCGGATGCCCCCGCCGCGCTGCAGGAGCGCCAGCCAGACGCCGCCGATGATCATCAGCGTGATGCTCTCCAGCTGGGGCGCGGTCAGCCCCAGCCAGATCCGGTGGTTGCGCCTGACGAACTCGACCAGCAGCCGCTCGGTTCCGGACAGGACCAGGTAGAACGCGAACAGCGCCCCCGGCCGGTACTGATCCCGCATCCGCCACAGCCACCAAGCGACGAACCCCATCGAGACGGTTTCATAGATCGGGGTGGGCTGGACCTTGACCCCGGGCGGAGTCGGCACCGTTCCATGGGGATAGCCCATCGCCCAGGGCAGATTCGAGACCTTGCCGTAGTCACCATCGCCGGACACCTGGCAGCCGATCCGGCCGATCGAATACCCCATCGCCAGCGGCACCGCGCATAGATCGAGAAGCGCGACCGAGAGCATGTCTCGCCAGTAGGCCCAGGCAATCACAGCGATCGCGCCGCCGATCACCCCTCCGTACCAGACCAGGCCCGATCCCGAGAACAGATGCGCCAGGAGGTGGTGCTTCACCTGGCTGTAGTTCTGGATCACGTAGTACAGGCGCGAGCCGACCAGTCCGCCGACCAGCGCCGCGAACGCAATCTCGTACGCCCAGTCGACGGGCTTGCCGAGCTCCTTGAGCCGCCGGGCGAGGATCGCGCCGGCGGCGATGAAGCCGCAGGCGAACACGATTCCGAACGACTTCAATGAGACTCCGAGGACGTGGATCTCGGGCTGCATCGCCAGACAGATTAGTTACAGGACGAGCGTCCGGTGCCGGACGCTGCCGCCCGCCATCGCTTCGACTTCGCCCCCAAGGCGCTGGTCCGCCACGCGGTCGAGCGCGTCGGCCCCCGTTCGCGATAATCGCCGCGGTGTTTCCGATGGTGGCGATCCTGTGCGGGGGCCGAGGAACCCGGCTCCAGGAGCACAGCCGGTTGATTCCCAAGCCGCTGATCGAGATCGGCGGCAAGCCGATTCTCTGGCACGTGATGCAGATCTACCTGGCCCAGGGGTTCCGCCGGTTCGTCCTGCTCACCGGCTACCAGGCGGAGCTGATCGAGGAGTTCGCGGCCGGCGAGCAGTGGCCGGCTGACGCGGCGATCGAGTGCGTCGACACTGGTCTCGAGACGCCGACCGGCGGGCGGCTGCGTGGGGCGGCGACGGCGCTCGCCGGCGAGCGGTTCTGCGTCACCTACGCCGACGGCGTCGCCGACATCGACCTGCACGCCCTGCTCGCCGAGCACGAAGCGAACGCCGCCCGAGCGACGATGACCGTCGTGCGGCCCGAGCTCCAGTTCGGAGTCGCCGAGCTGGGTGGGGATGGCCTCGTGTGCGGATTCGTCGAGAAGCCCCGCAGCGAGCGGTGGATCAACGGCGGTTTCTTCTGCTTCGAGCCCTCCGTCCTTGATCTCCTCCACCCGGACTCGGTGCTCGAGCGCGATCCCCTCTCGCGGCTCGCCGCCGGCGGACAGCTCCAGGCGTTTCGCCACGAGGGGTTCTGGGACTGCATGGACACCTACAAGGACGCGCTGCTGCTCAACGACCTGTGGGCAGCCGGGCGAGCGCCGTGGAAGATCTGGGATTGAGCGGCCGCTCGGTCCTCGTCACCGGCGCCTACGGGCTGCTCGGTGGCTGGCTGGTCAAGGCGCTGCTCGAGGCGGGCGACGAGGTGACCGTCCTGCGCCGCGACGAGGTCGCCGGCTCGCCGCTGCTGGTGATGGGGCTCGAGCCGTCGGCCCGGGTCGTCCACGGCGACGTCTGCGACGGCCCGCTGATCGAGCGGACGCTGGCCGAGCACGAGATCCAGGACGTCTTCCACCTCGCCGCTCAGACGATCGTCCCGACCGCGAACCACTCCCCCGTCTCGACGTTCGAGACCAACATCCGCGGCACATGGCTGCTGCTGGAGGCGTGCCGGCGCCACGGGGCCGAGCGGGTGATCGTGGCCTCCTCCGACAAGGCCTACGGTCCATCGGCCGAGCTTCCCTACCGGGAGGACTTCCCGCTGGCCCCCGTCTACCCCTACGACGTCTCGAAGGCCGCCTCCGACCTGCTCGCCCGCTCCTACTGGCACACGTGGCAGCTGCCCGTCGCCGTCACCCGCTTCGCGAACCTGTACGGCGGCGGCGACACCAACGGCTCGCGGCTCGTGCCCGAGGCGGTGTCGGCCGCGCTCGCCGGGCGCGCGCCGGTGGTCCGCTCCGACGGCTCGCCCGAGCGCGACTTCCTGTACGTGGAGGACGCGGTCGCAGCGTACGTGGCGATCGCGGGCGCGCTGGGTCGCGGCGAGGGGTTGGGAGAGGCGTTCAACGCCGGCGGGGGCGAGCCCCGCCGGGTGCTCGACGTCGTCGAGCTGATCTGCCGCCTGGCCGGCTCGGGGGTGCGGCCGGATGTCCGCGGCAGCGGCATCCCGTCGGGCGAAATCGACCGCCAGTGGGTTGATTTCTCGAAGCTTCGCGGTCTGACGGGCTGGGAGCCGCGGGTGTCGCTCGAGGAGGGGCTCAGGCGCACGATCGCGTGGGAGCGCGAGCATGGGGCCTAGCCTCCATTTTTGACCTGTCCTTACGAAACCATTCG
>Ga0116216_10000051_pt1 | contig 110630 bp, 101 predicted proteins | sample Sb_taG_11_FD_89696 | JGI IMG/M metagenome (GOLD analysis project Ga0116216, IMG submission 89696) | Peat soil microbial communities from Weissenstadt, Germany - Sb_50d_3_AS metaG | ecosystem: Environmental > Terrestrial > Soil > Wetlands > Peat | place: Germany: Weissenstadt | collected... | reverse complement strand
CGTCCGGGCCGTCGGGCGCGCCGTCACCTGGCTGCTCCGGATCATCGCCGCGGGCATCGCCCGGGCGGGGGCGGCGACCCGGGCGGCCCTCGTGCGAGCGGGGCGCGCCATCCGGACGGTCGCCGCCGCCGTTGCCTCACGTGTCGGCGCGACGCTGGCTGCCCTCGGGCGGGCGATGGTGGCCTTCGGCCGCGTCGTTGCTCATGTCGTGGCATGGGTCGTCGGAGGAGTGCTGGTCCCCCTGGCCCTCGTGGCCAAGTGGGCAGCCGCCCTGGCGACCGCCGTCGCGCGCGTCGTCGTCGGCGCAGGCAAGCTCGCCGGGCAGGTGCTGGCAACGCTGGCTCGCGCTCTCGCCCGCGGGCTGCGGCTCGCCGCCGCATCGCTCTGGCGCTTGGTGACACCCATCGGGCGAGCCGCAGCCACGATGGCGAGGGCGGGGGCCGGAGCGCTGGTGGGCCTGCTGAAGATGGGGGCTCGAGGCCTGGTCAAGGCGGGCACACCGGTCGTCGCGCTGGCCACGGCCACGGCCACGGCCCTCGCCCGGGGTGTCGGCCTCGGGGCCAAGCGTCTCGGCGGCCTTCTCGGGCACATGGCTGGCGCGGCCCAACGTGGCGTGGGGCGCCCGCTCAAGGCTGGACTCACGGCCCTCGGTCGGGCCGGGACGGCGATCCTGCGCCCGACCGCCTCGGTCGTGCGGCGCATCATCGGCCACCTCGCCCCGGCGGCGCATCGTGCGGCGGCCGCCATCGGCCGGGTGGCCCGGTGGCCCTCCCGCATGGCGATGGCGCTCCGCTCATCGGTCGGACGGATGGTCCAGGGGTCGCTGGTCGCCTTCGGCACGGCCCGCCATCAGGCCCGGCTCACCCCGCGGGCGGCCACAGGGGAACTCGAGTTGCCCCTCGTGTCGGACGGGACACCCCCGGAGGACGACCGGCCTCCCACCGCGGTGTTCACCGCGGAGAGCCATCAGAACCGGTACCTCGCGCCTGGCGGATCCCAGGTCGAGGCCATCGTCTCGGTCACGGCCGACATCGGGACGTTCGACGGCCGACCACGAGAAGCCGTCGAGATCTTCCTGCTCGACTGCTCGGCCTCGATGGGTCACCCCTGGGGCAAGATCCGGGCGCTCCGCCGGGCGACCCGGGCCGCGTTGGCGATCCTGCCTGACGGCGTCTGGTTCGTGGTCGTCCGGGGCGCCGAGTCCGCCGAGATCGTCTATCCCCTCTCGGGCGGCCTCGTGCAGGCGTCCGCCACGACCCGCAGGGAGGCGGCGGCGGCCGTCGGTTCACTGCAGCCAGTGGGCGGCACGGCCATCGGACGCTGGCTGGAGCTCGCCACCCGGCTGAGCGCGCTCCGTCCTCGAGCCCTGCACCACGCCCTCCTCTTGACCGACGGCAAGGACGAGGACGAGACGGAGCAGGAGCTCGATCGCGCCGTGGCGGCTTGCTCAGGGGGCTTCCAGTGCGACTGCCGGGGCATCGGCAGCGACTGGGCGGTGAGCGAGCTGCGGAAGATCTCGTCCGCTCTCCTTGGCACGGTGGACATCATCCGCGAGCCGGCCGACATGGAAGAGGACTTCCGGTCGATCACTGACGCAGCACTGGCCCGGCGGGTGGAGGCCTCCCTCCAGATGTCGTGGCCGAACGGTGCCCGCGTGAGGTTCATCAGACAGGTGTCCCCGACCATCGAGGACCTGACGGCCCGGGCGCGGCCGGTCGACATTCGCACCATCGAGATCCCCACAGGGGCGTGGACGACCGAGAGTCGGGAGTACCACGTGAGCCTCGAGGTGCCACCCGGCCCGCTCGGGGCCGAGATGCTGGCCTCCCGGCTCAGCGTGATGGTCGGCGACCAGAAGGTCGCCCAGGCCCTGGTCAAGGCCCAGTGGACCGACCAGGCCCTGCTCTCGGCCCCGATCAGCGCGACGGTGGCCCACTACACCAAGCAGGCCGAGCTGGCCGAGCTCATCCAAGAAGGCCTGGCGGCCCGGCGGGCCGGCCAGGAGCAGACCGCCGCCGACAAGCTTGGTCGGGCCATGCAGCTGGCCGCCCAGAGCGGGCGGCAGGCCACCGTCGAGCTCCTGGCCAACGTGGTGGACGTCGAAGACGCCTCGACCGGCCGGGTCCGCCTCAAGGCCGACGTCGAGGAGGCCGACGAGATGACGCTCGACGCCCGTTCGACGAGGACGGGACGGATGAGGGGCGGTGCGGCAACCGGGCGTGGCTGACGTGTCGCTGCGCCTCCCGACCCGAGCGATTGCCGAGGCTCCTCGGGCCTGCGCCGAGCCAGTGAGGCGGCGGCGGATCGTGGTCGTCACCTCGGAGCACTTCTCGGTCGTCTCCGGGGACCTCGTTGCCGTCACGGTCACCACTCGCCTCCGTCGGTGTCCGCTGGCCGCGAGGTGTCGTCCCGCACCGGCACCTGGCGCCATTCGCCACGCGCCCTGCTGGCCGATCCTCCACCGCGTGCGCCCGTCCCTGAACCGCCACCGGAGACCGAGCGGCGGGTCGGCTCCTGTCGGCTCGGTACCGGGAAGAGACGACGAAGGCCGATGCATGGGCCACGCTCTCACCCTCAACGGGTCCCTCAGCAGCCAGGGTGGTCGGACGTCCCAACGGGCAACCGAGGGGACCAATCGGCGAGTTCGGGGCCACTCGGGGTCGTTCCCGGTGGTGGTACCCGACCGTGACCGAAGCGGGTGACACCTACTTGCCCTTCAATGACAAGTTTATGGCGTCGGTGCAGGCTGGGGTAGTGGCTCAATTCGCGATGTCGCACCCCCAGAGTACGGTTCGGAATGCGAAAGCCGTCGGTTCCTCGGTAGGAGGAGGCGTGAAACTGCCCTTCTGGGCTTCCGACGTTAAGCCGAATGTACGTGGAGGCTTGAAATTGAGCCACTACCCAGGCTGGGGCTTCGTCTTTCACCCGGCCCGAGCGCGCTCCCCGACGGACGAGCCCCGTCGTCGGGCCGGAGGAACGAGGAGGTTCAGCGCCGGCTCCTTTAGGAGGCCATCTGGATCAGGGCCTGGTTGAGGGCGTTGAACGTCCGGTCCAGGTTGCTCAGCTTTGCCTCGAACCCGCTGGTCTCGAGGGCCGAGATGTACCCGCTCAAGGTGTTGCCCGACTGCGAGAGCCGAGCCATGACCTCGGCCGCCTGACGGGCCGCCTTGAGCGCCGCGTGCGACTGGGTGGAGACCCCGGGCGGGTAGGCGATGTCGGCCAGTTTGTGGGCGTAGGAGGAGATGTCGCCGGCGAGACCGGCGTCTACCGCCTTCAGGCACCGGAGCTTGGCCGAGGTGCCCGACTTGGCGTCGCAGCCCGTGGCGGAGGCGTCGAGGGCTTTGGCCTGGGTGCCGAGCGTGTTGTACGCCGTCACGGCCTCGTTCTGCACCTGGACGACTTGAGCGTTCGGGCTCGACCGGGCGATCGCCCAGAGGCCGACGACGTAGCCCAGCTGTCCGACCGCGCCCAGCACGAAGAAGACCACGACCAGCCGTCGGGCTCCCTTCGTCAGACGGAGCGCCCAGGGGCTTCCCTCTTCCTGGGGCTCGGCGGGCGGGACCGACGCCGTGCCCTCGCCGGTGGGTGCGGCGTCGCCGTCGCCAAGGACCTCGGACGGGTAGAAGGAGGTCAGCATGAAGAGGTAGCCGGAGAACCTCGCGGCGTAGCGAAGGCCCGCGGCATTGGCCTCGTAAATGGTGTCGGGTTGGCGGCCCCTCACGAGAGTGATGAGCCAGCCCACCACCGAGAACAGGCCGAGGCCCCACCAGAGGAGGGAGACGGCGATCGACGCCGGGATGGCAAGGACGAGGCGAAAGAAGACGGCGAGCCGGTTGAGGCGGCCGATGGTCGCCTGCAGGTCGACCGGGAAGTCCGCAGAGGAGTGAAGCGAGAACGGCGGGTAGCGGTCGGTCAGGCAGAAGAGGTAGGCCTGCACCCTCGTCGTCCAGCGAGCCAACCGATCAGGAACTCGGCGATCCCGCCCGGGACACGCCCCGTGACCAGCGCGGCGAACCAGGCGACGACGACGAGTACGACGGCGGCGAGGGCCAAGAAATACAGGGCGACAAGCTGGGGGATCACGAGGATCAAGCGAAAGACGACCGTGACCCTCTTCTGGCGCTGCGAGGGCCCGAAGGTCAGGGCGACCGGCGCCGACCCCTCGGCCGGACCCTGTGGCGGGGCGGCGGCCGCCGTTGTCTCGATGGAAGTCATCGCACTCCTCTCCTTCCGCTCCAGGAGATCCGGCGCTCACGACAGCCGCGTCGAATCCCGTTGCACCCTTCGGACCGCCCGCGCTCTTCGCCCCGCTCACGTAGGGACTGCGTCCCGGTCCTGCATTGCGGCCGGGAGACGAACTGCCCGAAGGGAGCTCGGCGGGAGGTGGTCGTGATGCTCACGGTGTCACCGTACGGAGTGCCGGTAACAGACCGGTAAGGCGAGGTCCCGGAATAGCCCGTGAGTGTCACGGCTTGCGTGGCGCGCTCGTCTGCGGCGAGAGCTGAACTCCCGCCGCAGACGAGCTACGAGTCATCAACCGTGATCCGTCCGACCACGGTGACCGTCCCGGATCAAGGCACGACGCCGACGATCCCCGTGAGCCCCTGTCCTCCGAGGCTCCCGAAGTACGGTGCGTCGCCGTAGGCGAACAGCCCACCGTCGTCGGCAACCAGGAGGTAGCCCAGGTCGTCGTCGGTCGAGATCATCCCGGTGATCGGTTGGGCGAGTTGGAGGCTGCCGGTCGATCCGAAAAAGCCGGCGTCGCCGTAGGCGAAGATGCCGCCGTCGGAGGCGACGAACCAGTAGCCGCCACCGTCCGTCGTCGAGGTCATGCCGACGATCGGCTTGTTGAGCGGCTTGCCGCCCTCCGAGCCGAAGTACCCTGCATCACCGAAGGCGAAGATGCCACCGTCCGAGGCCACCAGCCAGTAGCCCCCGTCGTCAGGGGTGGAGGTCATGCCGACGATCGGCTTGTTGAGGGGCTTGCCGCCCATCGAGCCGAAGTACTGGGCGTCGCCGTAAGCGAAGATGCCACCGTCGGAGGCCACGAACCAGTAGCCGCCGCCGTCGGAGGTGGCCGCCATGCCGACGATCGGCTTGTTGAGGTGGATGTTCCCGGTCGAGCCGAAGTACGGAGCGTCGCCGTAGGCGAAGACCCCCCCGTCGGCGGCCGTCATCCAGTAACCCCCACCGTCCGGCGTGGTCGCCATGGCGACGATGGGCTGATTGAGGTTCTGGAACCCCGGGTTGCCGAGGTAGGTCAGGTACGAGTCGTTGCCGAACCCGAACGTGTCCCCGAAGTTGTCGTAGAGGTAGTAGCGCTCGTTGGGGGTGGTGTTCTGGGCGTTGTAGGCGATGGTCCCGTAGATGCTCACGTCAGCGTTGGCGCAGGTGACCTGGGTGGCGACCGTGCCGATCGGCTCTGGATCGGCCTGGTTCAGGACGAACTGGTCGACCTCGACGCCGCCCTCGTAGCCCCCAGAGATGCCCTGGAACTCCCCGCAACTCTGCCCCCCGGCCGACACCGTCATGGCCCCGCCCCCTGGGAACGAGTACACCTGGCCCGCCTCGAGCGGGTTGGGCACGGTCATGGTGAAGGCGCCGCTACCGAGGGTCAGGCAGAAGAACGTGGCGCTGTTGCCACACCCTGTGTTCACCGACACCGGCTCGTTCGTGTAGCTCGTCGTCTCACCGGTGTTCTGATCGGTCACCGCGAAATTGGCCAAGGTGAGCCCGCCTCCACCATCGGCGGGGCGCTGGCGGCTGACGGGTCCTGCGACCACTGACCGCTGGGCCGTGTGGCTGGCCGCGATTGCCCGAGCGAGAAGTCCTCGGCTGGGAGCGTGCGTCCGGACACCGTGCGGCGATGTACGGACCGCGCCAGCAGCGACATCGGCGCCGGCCGCACTGGCCACCGTCGCAGAACCGACGACACCCGCCGCGAGGACGAGGAAGCCGGTGCTGATGAGCCGCCGATGGAGGCCCGTGTGACCTCGGTCCCGACGCGGTGGGTGGTCGTTGACCCGATCCGATACCAACTTGATCTTGCGAAGCACTTTGCTCTTCCTCCTCCCCGCCTACAGACCCTCCTGATCTGGCACCCTCCGCCCTTATCGATGGGCCGGGCTGCACCGTCACATGGACGCTCTGTGAAGCGATAGCTGCATCGTGTGGAGGTACCAATCAGCGGCGCGGATGCAGTGCATGCACGCACCCAGTCGCCTTCGTCCCTCCGTTGCCATCGATGAGCAAACACCTCTCGGGTAATGCATCGGTAATACGCGAGGGCGAGTGAGGAATCGTTTGTCCCAGCGACGCCCGTGCTCATGGATCGAGATCGACGACCCGACCGTGAAGGCAGCGGTTGGCCGGAGAGGGGCTCCTCAGCGGAGCAACCGCAACAGAGCAAGCTGCCCGAGACCGGCCAGCTCTCGTGCCATCGTCGAGCAGCACAGAGGTGAAGGGCTGAGAGGGAGAACAGGCGACTGGCTTCGATGACGGTCACGATCCGTCCTCTTGGGGCATGATCTCGGCCGGCATGGGCGGCCGTCGAGTTCCGTCAGGGGGGAGATCGATGGCGGCAACGAGCCGCCTGGCGAGGTGGCGGGTGTTCGATCGTCTCCTCGCGGTCTTCGCTCTCCTCGTCGCCACCGCGCTCCTCCCCGCCCCCGTAGCGAGCGCGGCGACGAGCGGCGCCGTTCACAACGTGGCCGTCGAGGTGGGCTCACCTCCCCTCATCGGCACGCTCACCCTGCCTGTCGGCAGGGGTCCCTTCCCGGCCGTGCTCCTGCTGGCCGGCTCCGGCCCTGAGGACCAGAACGAGGACATCGGGTCCAACCACCCGCTCTCGGACATCGCCAAGGGGCTCGCAGCAAAGGGTGTGGCGAGCCTCCGGTACAACAAGCGGACCTACCAGTACCCGGAGAGCATCAACCCGGCCACCTTCACCGCCACGGACGAGTACGTGCCCGACGCCCTGGCCGGCCTGACCCTCCTCCGGCACCAAGCCGAGATCGACCCCGACCATCTCTTCGTGCTGGGCCAGAGCCAGGGCGGCACCTTCGCGCCCAAGGTGGCCGCCGAGGCGCCCTACGTGGCGGGCGTCATCCTCCTCGCCGCGGCGTCAGAGCCCTTCGGTCCGGACCTCGTGCGCCAGGAGACCTACCTGTCGACGCTCCCCGGACAGCTCGGCCAGCAGGCCAAGGCATCCCTCCGGCAGGTCAAGACCATCGCCCAGCAGATCGGCTGCTCCAACCTGGCCAAGGACAGCCCGACCTCCACGCTCTTCGGCGGGACTGGGCCGGCCTACTGGCTCGACCTCTGTCACTACCAGCCGGTGGCGACGGCCCGAGCGCTCCACCAGCCGATCCTCGTGCTGCAGGGCGGGCGTGACTACCAGGTGACCGTGGCCGACGACCTCCGACTCTGGGAGAAGGGCCTCGCCGGCAAGCACAACGTGAGCATCCGAGTGTTCCCGGCCGACGACCACCTGTTCCTGTCGGGCACGGGACGGCCCACCCCGGCCGAATACCAGGTGGCCGGGCACGTCGATCCCAACGTGATCGCCACCATCGCCACCTTCGTCGACCACTACAGGTACACCTGAGCGACGACCCGTGCTCCGGGTCTGGTGCCCCTGACCACCCACGAGGGGTGGAGTTCGGCGAACGGTCCAGTTCAGAGCTGGCGAACGGTCCAGTTCAGAGCTGGCGGCATCGCTGCGATCCCCGCTGGCCTGCTCGCTCCATGAGAGAGCGAGCAATCCCTACGGCAGCAACAACTTCGCCAGTCGACGGGCGGTCACCATCAGGCCGAAGCTGCCCATCACGAAGAGATAGAAGGCGTGGCCCAGGAGCGCCCAGGAGAACTGGCCCAGGTCGAAGCCCCGGAGGAGCGCCACGCCCTGGTAGAGCGGGGTGATGCTGACGATCACCGCCAGCCAGTGGGGGTAGACGCTGAGCGGGTAGAAGGTGGCCGAAAAGAGGAAGAGGGGGAGCACGACGAGCGAGACCATGTCGAAGTCCTGCCACGTCCGCATGTAGGAGGTCCCGGCCATGCCCGCCCCGGCGAAGGCGAAGGACACGAGGATGGCGCCGGGGAAGCAGAGCACCGCCCAGGGTGAGACCACGTAGCCGAGGCCGGCCATGATGCAGAGGAAGGCACCCGAATAGAGGGCGCCGCGGATGAGGGCCCAGGAGAGCTCGCCGAGTGCGATGTCCCCCACGCCGAGCGGCGTCGAGAGGATGGCGTCGTAGGTCTTGGCGATCTTCAGCTTGAAGTAGATGTTGAAGGTGGCGTCGAAGACCGCCCCGTTCATGGCGGCCGAGGCCAGGAGGCCCGGGGCGACGAAGGCGGCGTACGGGATGAGCTGGCCGTTGACCGAGATCGGCCCGACCAGCTTCGACAGCCCGACGCCGATCGAGAGCAGGTAGAAGAAGGGCTCGAAGAAGCCCGAGACGAGGAAGATCCAACCCCGCCGGTAGACCTGGATGTTGCGCTCGACCACCCGGCGGGCCCGCCGGCTGCCGATGAGGGCGGTGGGCGTGAGGCGGAACGGCAGGCCGACCGAGGGCTGGCGCTCCACACCGCTCTCGTGGGGCTCGTGGTCGTGGACCGAGAAGGGCGTGGTCATACGATCAGCCGCCGGTGGTAGGTCATCCGGCCGAGGAGATAGCCGACGACCACGAGGACCACGAGGTACACGACGTCGAACACGTCGCCGCCCCAGCGGAGCTGGCCGAGGACGAGCGTCCGGCACAGGTCCACGCCGTGGTACAGCGGGAGGCAGTAGGCCACCACCCGCATCCACTCCGGCAGCTGGGACACCGGGAAGAAGACGCCGGAGAAGAGGAACATGGGCACGAGGATGAGCCGCTGGAGGGTGGCGAAGCCGGTGTCGTTCTCCTGGGAGGCGGCGAAGGCCGAGATCGGCGCGGCGAAGGCCAGCCCGGTGAGGATGGCCGCCGGCAGGGCGAGGACCGCGAAGGGCGAGAGGACCACGCCGAAGAGGGCCATGATCAGGAGGTAGATCGACGAGACCATCGTGAGCCGGATGACCACCCAGGTGAGGTGCCCGAGCAGGAGGTCGTCCACCCGCAGCGGGCTGGCCAGCATGGCGAAGTAGGTCTTCAACCACTTGATCGCCGCCATCACGGGGTACATCGACTCGTTGGAGGCGATCTGCATGGCGGTGGCCGCGAGGAGGCCGGGGGCGATGAAGTCCAGGTACGTGACGTGGTCGACGTTGTGGACGTGGTGGTTGATGAGCGACCCGAGGCCCACCCCCATGGCGGCCAGATAGAGGACGGGGTAGAGGAAGCTCGTCGTGATCGAGGCGCGCCAGGTCCGCTTGTAGGAGTAGGCGTAGTAGCCCACGGGCCGGAGCCAGAGCGGCATCCGGCCCTGCTGCAGGTGCCCCATCCCGGGGGTCTCCGGTGACAGTTCGGTCATGGCTCCCCCCGCCGCGGCGTCAGTCGACGAGGGTCCGACCGGTCAGCCGGAGGAAGACGTCCTCGAGGGTCGAACGGCGCACGAGCGCGCTCTCCGGGACGAGGCCCCTGCGGTGCACCTCGGCCAGGGTCTCGTCGCCGTCGGCCGTGTAGAGGAGGAGCCGGTCGGGCAGGATCTCGATGCGGTCGGCCAGGCCGTCGAGGTCCTTGGCCACCCGCTCGTGCTCCCCTGACAGGAAGCGGAGCTCGACCACCTCCTTGGTCGAGTAGCGGTCGATCAGCTGCCGGGGCGTGCCGTGGGCGGCGAACGTGCCGTGGTCCATCACGACCAGCCGGTCGCACAGCTGCTCGGCCTCCTCCATGTAGTGGGTGGTGATGACCTGCGTCACCCCCTGCTGCTTCAGGCCGTAGAGGCGGTCCCAGAGGAGGTGGCGCGCCTGGGGGTCGAGGCCCGTCGTCGGCTCGTCGAGGATCAGGAGCTCGGGGTTCGACACGAGGGAGCGGGCGATCGTGAGGCGCCGCTTCATCCCGCCCGACAGCGGCTCGACCTTGTCCTTGGCCCGGTCGGTGAGCTGGGTGAACTCGAGGAGCTGCATGGCCCGTTCCCGGATGACCTGCTTCGGCAGGTCGAAGTAGCGGCCGTAGATCATGAGGTTGTCGAGCACGGTGAGCTCGAGGTCGAGCGTGTCCTCCTGGGGCACGAGGCCGATGCGCGACCGGATCTTCGTGCCGTCGGTGGCCGGGTCCATGCCGAGGACCCGGAGGGTCCCCTCGGACACCGGCGACATGCACGAGATCATTCGCATCGTCGAGGTCTTGCCGGCGCCGTTGGGCCCGAGGAAGCCGAAGGACTCGCCCCGCTCGATCTCGAAGTCGACGTGGTCCACCGCCACGAAGTCCCCGAAACGCTTCACGAGGCCGCGGGCGTAGACGAGCGGTGCGGGGGCGTCGTCCCGCCGCGGCTCGGAGGTCACGGCGGACGCGTCGGCAGAGGAGGTCCGAGGTGGGTGCACCGGCCCTAACGCTATCCGGCGGGCCGGGGGTGGCCGACGGGAGGTCCCGCCGGCCGGCGGCCCCCGGGTCAGGTCGGGGCGTGCTCCTTGCGCTCGAGGTGCTGCAGCTCGACCATGAGCGGGAGGACGAAGCCGATGTAGGCGCTCGTCAGCGTGAAGTCGTGGGTGGGCCCCGGGTAGACCCGGGCCTTCACGTCGATGATCGAGACCCGGTCGTCCTTCTCCTGGTAGCGCTTGGCCTTGGCCACCGTGTCCTCCAGCTCGTCCACCGTGGCCACCTGGAAGCCGAAGTGGTCCAGCCGGGGGGTGACGAGGTAGGGGTCGCCGGGCAGCAGGTAGACGAACTGCCCGAAGGTGCCGGTGTAGAGGATGAGGGGGTTCCCGCTCTCGCCGGTGTTGTCGCCCTCGGTCCAGCCGAACACCTCCCCGTAGAAGTCGAGGATCGTGGCCCGACCCTCGTCGTCGAGCAGGGCCGGGTCCATGCTGAACGCCACGTGGTTGAGGCGTGGGCTGAAGGTCTCGGTCATGGGGTCACCTCCGGTCGGACGAGCACCTTGCCGGGGATCTCGCCCCGGCCCAGGCGCTCGAGCGTCTCTTGCAGGCCGTCCAGCGGGACGTCGTCGGGCTCGATGAGGAGGTCGAGCGGCAGCCGCCCACTGGCCAGGAGCTCGAGGGCCGGGCCGAAGCCCTCGGCGTCGTAGTTGTAGGCGCCGATGGCCGTGAGCTCGAGGACGATCATGCGGTTGTGGTTCACCTTCGGGAGGCGCGTGCCGGTGCCCACGAACACGAGGAGGCCGGCGTAGTCCAGTTGGTCGAGCGCGGCCTCGGCCGCCGACGGCTGGCCGGAGCACTCGAAGGCCACCGTGAACGGCCGCACGACCGGCAGGCCCATCGGAGCCTCGGGTAGCGCCTCGGGCTCGACGACCTCCTTGGCGCCGATGGCCGCCGCCCGGGCCCGGCGGACCGGCGACGGCTCGCTCACCGTGACGTCGTCGATCCCCTCGGACCGGAGGACCGCCAGGATCAGCTGGCCGACCGGGCCCGCCCCGGTGACGAGCACCCGGTCCTCGGGGGTGACCCCGGAGAGGTGCACCGCGTGGATGGCGATGGCGGTGGGCTCGGTGAGCGCGGCTTCCCGGGTGCCGAGGGGCTCGGGGATCCGGAGCAGCGACGAGGCGTTGGCCGTGACGTAGCGGGAGAACGCGCCGCGCCACGACAGGTAGTCGGGGGGCTCGCGCTCGAGGCACACCGACGGCCGGCCCCGCAGGCAGGCCCGGCAACGCCCGCAGCCCGACGTGGGGTTGGCCACGATCCGGTCGCCCAACTCCCAGCCGGTGACGTTGGGCCCCAGGGCGGCCACGCTGCCCGCCCACTCGTGACCGAGGATCGAGCCCGGCCGGGCGATCTGCTCGAGGACGAGGTGGAGGTCGGTGCCGCAGATGCCGCAGCGGGCGACCTCGATGAGGACCTGGCCCGGGCCGGGGACCGGCACCGGCCGTTCCTCGACCGTGACGCGGCCCTCACCGACATAGACCGATACGGGCATGGTGTCGGTGGGCATCGGCTGGATCGTAGGGCCCAACGGGGGCGGCCGCTCGGGCCGAGCGGGCGTGCGTCGGGAGCGACCCGTGAGGGCCGGTAGCTTGAAGCACAGCCCTCGAAGCCCGCCGCCATGACCACCACCACGGAGCCCTCCGACCTTGCCGCGCCGCCGTCACGGCGCGTCCGCCCGGCGGAGGCGAGCGGCCTCGGTCGTCTGGCCGGCGCCTGCTACGACCGACGGCGCCTCGTCCTCCTCCTCTGGGTCCTCGTCCTGGTCGGCATCACGGTGGTGGCCCAGATGGTGGGCAGCCGCTTCCAGGACAACTTCTCCGGCGGGAACTCCCCCTCCCAGCAGGTCCAGGACCTGCTGGCCAAGAACTTCCCGGCGGAGGCGGGCAGCCCGGCCCAGGTCGTGATCCACACCACCGGCCCGGTCACCTCGCCGGCCAACCGGGCGACGACGGCGTCGCTGGTGGCGGCGCTCCGGCCCCTCCCCCACGTGAGCGGGGTGGTCAGCCCGTTCAGCCCGGCGGGGGCCCACCAGGTCTCCCCGGACGGCCACATCGCCTTCGCCCAGGTCCAGTTCGACGAACAGACCGGCAACCTGTCGACGAGCGCGGTGAACGACGTCATCAACCGGGCCAAGTCGTTCGACCGCCCGGGCTACCAGGTGGCCCTCGGCGGCTCACCCATCGGCCTCGTGGTCCACGCGGTCCCGGGCTCGAGCGAGGGCATCGGCATCACCGCGGCGATGCTCATCATGCTGCTGGCCTTCGGCTCGGTCGTGGCCATGGGGCTGCCGATCATCACCGCCCTCTTCGGCATCGCCATCGGCTTCGGCGTCGAGTACCTCATCAGCCGGGTGCTGAACGTCCCGACGTTCGGGCCCGAGCTGATGGTGATGATCGGCCTCGGCGTCGGCATCGACTACGCGCTGTTCGTCGTCACCCGCTACCGCCAGGGCCTGGCCGAAGGCCGCGAGCCGAGGGAGGCCGCCACCGTCTCGCTCGCCACCGCCGGACGGGCCGTCCTCTTCGCCGGGACGACCGTGATCCTCTCGCTCCTCGGGCTCTTCATCCTCAACCTGCCGTTCATGCGGGGGATGGCCTTCGGCGCCATCGCCGCGGTCGTGCTCGTGATGGCCGCCTCGATGACCCTCCTCCCCGCCCTCCTCGGCTTCGCCGGGCGGGCCATCGACAAGCTCCACGTCCCCGGCCTGCTCCAGTCGGGCACACCCGGACGTCCCGGCAGCTTCTGGTTCCGCTGGAGCCGGACCGTCCAGCGGCACCCGGTGGTCACCGGCACCTCGGCGCTCCTCGTGCTCCTCCTGCTCGCCATCCCGCTCTTCTCGATGCGCCTCGCCTTCACCGACGCCGGCAACGACCCGCCGAACCTCACGACGCGCCAGGCCTTCGACCTCCTGGCCGAGGGTTTCGGTCCGGGCTTCAACGGCCCGCTCGTCCTGGCGGCCGAGCTGCCCCGGTCGGGCGGCCAGCAGGCGGTCCAGGAGCTGGCGACCCGGCTCGGGCACACTCCGGGCGTGGCCTTCGCCACGCCACCCCGTTACAACGCGACGGGCGACACGGCGGTGGTCCTGGCCTACCCGACGACCGCACCGCAGGCCGCGCCGACCGAGACGCTCGTCCAGCACCTGCGGTCCGACGTCGTCCCCCGGGTCACCGAGGGCACCGGGGTGCGGGTCCTCGTCGGCGGCGAGACGGCGGCGGGCATCGACGCCGCCGCCTACCTGTCCTCGCGGCTCTTCCTCGTCATCGGCGTCGTCATCCTGCTCGCCTTCCTGCTCCTCATGGCGGTCTTCCGATCCCTGGTGATCCCGCTCAAGGCGGCGGTGATGAACCTGCTCTCGGTGGCGGCGGCCTACGGGGTCATCGTGGCCATCTTCCAGTGGGGCTGGGCCGGCTCGGTGTTCGCCATCGGCAGCACGGGCCCCATCGACCCGTGGATCCCCCTCATGATGTTCACGATCCTCTTCGGGCTCTCGATGGACTACGAGGTGTTCCTGCTCTCGCGGATCCGGGAGGAGTGGCGGCGGACGGGCGACAACTCCCTCGCCGTGGCCGACGGACTCGCCGGCACCGCCCGGGTCATCACGGCCGCCGCAGCCATCATGATCTGCGTCTTCGGCTCGTTCGTGATCGGCGACCCGCTCCGGGTGCTGAAGGTCTTCGGCTTCGGTCTCGCGGTCTCGATCCTCATCGACGCCACGCTGGTCCGTATGGTGCTCGTGCCCTCGGTGATGGAGCTCCTCGGCCCGTCGAACTGGTGGTTCCCCCGCTCCCTCGACCGGATCGTGCCGCACCTGGGGGTGGAGGTCGACGTCGACGGGGCGCCGGCGGTCGGGGGGACAGACGGGGCGGGTATAGGTCAAGATGATGGGCGTGGCGGAGAACGGGAGCCTGGCCGGGCCGCCTCCGGCGCAGCCGCGCCCGGCGGTCGGGAGCCCAGCTGACAGGGACGGGGGTCCACCCGCGCCCGTCGTCGATTTCCGTCGCCCGGGGTCCCTGACCTCCGAGGTCGACGGCTCCTCGTCACCGGCCACCACGACGACCTCCCTCGTCGACCGGACCTGGGTGGCCGGCCTGCCCAAGGCCGAGGTCCACCTCCATCTCGAAGGCTGCATCCAGCCCGAGCTCGTCGTGGCCGCGGCGCGACGGCACGGCGTGGACCCCGAGGCGGCCCTCGGCTACGCGAGGCACGCCTCGGCCAGCCTGGCCCACCTCCTCGCCTATCTCGACTGGTCGTGCGCCATGATCGACCGGCCCGACGACCTGGCCATGATCGCCTTCGACGCCTCACGCTTCGCCTGGGCCTCGGGCACCCGGCACATCGACGTCATCTTGAACCCCACCCACTGGCCGCGGTGGCACGGCCGACTGGCCCCGATGATCGACGCCCTGCACGCCGGGTTCCGCTCGGCCGAGCAGGACGGGTTCGCCACCGCCACCATCTGCCTCAGCCTGCGCCGGACCCAGAGCCGCTTCGAGGCCCAGGAGCTCCTCGACTGGATGCTCGAGGTCCGCCATCCCCGGGTCTCGGGCCTCTCGCTCGACGGCGACGAGTCGCAGGGCTCGCACAACGAGCGCTTCATCGAGGCGTTCGCCCGGGCCCGGGAAGGCGGCCTGCGCCGCTGCGCCCACGCCGGGGAGTCCGGCGGGGCCCGGTCGGTGTGGGAGGCCATGGCCCTCCTCGACGTCGAGCGGATCGACCACGGGATCCGCTGCCTCGAGGACACCGCGGTCGTGATGGAGCTGGTCGACCGGCAGCTGGCCCTCGACGTGTGCCCCACCTCCAACGTGGCCCTCGGCGTCGTCCCCGACCTGACCCGCCACCCGGTGGAGTCGCTCCGGCGAGCCGGGATCCCGTTCTCCATCAACACCGACGACCCCCGCCTCTACGGCATCGATCTCGCCGGCGAGTACGTCCGCTGCGCCGCCACCTTCCGCTGGGAGCGCGAGACCCTCGTCAACGCCGCCCGGACCTCGATCGCCTCCTCGTTCGCCGACGGGGACCGCCGGGCTGCGCTCCTGGCCGAGCTCGAGAGCTTCGTCTCCGTCCGGGCCTGAGCCCGCGGCCGACGGCGGCCGACCCCGTCTCGCTTGACGGCGCCGCCGCTCGCGGGAAGTCTCTCAGCGGCAACAGCCGTGGCGCGAGTCCAGGGATCGCACCGACCGAGCGAAATGGGGGGCAAGGTGCGAAGGACGGCGCGCCGGGGGGCGGCGGGGTGGCGCGTGCCCCGCTCCGACCGCGTCCCGTCTCGAGCGGCTGCTCCCCGTCCGCCGGCCCGACGCCCGAGTCTGAGCCCGGGCCGTCGGGGAAGAGCAGGGCAGTAGGAGCCATTCCGCGCGGCCCGGCCCGCCCGGCCGCCCGAGCAGAGGGAGCACGCATGGCGGTCATCACCGACCACGAACCCACGCCGACGTCGGTCCACGAGCTGCCCCCGACGGACCAGGTCTTCCACGTCGAGACCCACGGTGTCGACTTCATCCCCGAGTCGGAGCGCTGGGCCCGGCCGCGCGACCTCGGCGGGATGTGGGCCGGGGCCAGCGTGCAGGTGGAGTACTTCATCTACGGCGCCATCCTCATGACCTTCGGGTTCAACTTCGCCCAGGCGCTCAGCATCATCATCCTCGGCAACCTGTCGTACTTCTTCCTCGGGCTCTGCAGCCTGCAGGGCCCCGACACCGGCACCACCGTGTTCGGCTCCAACCGGGCGGCCTACGGGCCGAACGGCAACCGGCTCATCGCCCTCTTCAACTGGCTCACCCAGATCGGCTTCGAGGTGGAGGGCCTGATCCTCATCGTCGGCGCGGCCCTCGTCCTCACCGTGAAGGCGGGCTTCGGGGTCGGCGACCCGGCCAAGGTGCTCTTCGTCCTCCTGGCCGTGGGCATCCAGTTCATCCTGCCCTTCTTCGGCCACGCCTCGATCGTGAAGGTCCTGCGGGTCCTCATCATCCCGTTCGTCGTGATCTTCGCTATCTTCCTCGGCTTCAGCGCGGGCCACGCCCACCTGGCCATCAAGAGCACCGCCGGCTGGCCGACGTTCATGGCCGGCCTGGCCTTCACGATCGCCCTCTCGGGTCTGGGCTGGACGGAGTGCGGCAACGACTACTCCCGCTACTGCCCGCGTGACTCGTCGAAGAAGGCCATCGTCGGCTGGGTGTTCCTCGGCACGTTCGTCCCCGAGGTCCTCGTGATGACGCTCGGCGCGGTCGTGGGCACGTTCATCCTGGGCGTCGGGGCGACGCAGGCCGGCGCCTTCTACCCGTTCCTCCACCAGAGCGCCATCCCGTCGTGGTTCGTCGTGGTGTTCCTCATCTTCGCCATCGTCCAGCTGTTCGGGATCAACAGCCTCGACATGTACTCCTCCGGGGTGACGCTCCAGGCCATGGGGATCCGCGTGAAGCGCTACCAGGCGGTCATCGTCGACACGGTGATCTGCCTCGGCATCACCTACTGGGCCGTCTTCAACGCCAGCTTCACCCACTTCCTCACCGACTTCGTGGCCCTCGTGATCATTTGGATCGCCCCGTGGATGTCGATCTACCTCGTGGACTGGGCCCTCCGGCGCTGGCGTTACGTGCCGAGCGAGCTGCAGAAGACCGGGCGAGACGGCCTCTATTACCGCCACGGCGGTATCTGGTGGCCGGCGATCATCGCCCAGTTGGTCGGCATGATCGCCGCGACGTCGGCCCTCTCGGCCTCGTTCCTCCCGTCGTGGGCCAACCCCGTCACGGTGCACACGAGCGGCGCCGACTTCAGCATCTTCATGGGCATCGCGGTGGCCGGGCTGCTCTACCTCGTGCTCGCCCGGGGCGGCGTGCGCAGGCAAGCGGACCGCCAGCAGGAGCTGCTCGCCGCCCAGGGGCTCCTGTAAGGCCGCGGGTCAGGACCCGGCCGAGGCCGACGCCTCGGCCGGGCTGGTCCCGCCGCCGCCCTCCCAGTCCTCGACGAGGGAGCCGTCGGGGCCGGGGCGGAAGAGCGGGATGGCCCCGAGAGCCTGGACCTTCGCCGCGTCCTCGCCGAGCGTGTCGCGCCACACCGCGCCCTCGGTGACGAGCGTGCCGACGACGACCGGCTCGGCGCCCACCCGGCGCAGCACGTTCAGCGCGGCCTGGGTCGAGCCCCCGGTCGAGATGACGTCGTCGACCACGGCCACCCGGCGACCGCGGACGGCCTTCATGCGGGCCCGGTCGAAGAGCAGCCGTTGATCGCGGGCCGTCGTGATCGACCGCACGGGTTCGGCGATGGCGTCGCTCAGGTGGATCTTCGGCGTCTTGTGCAGGATCACGTAGTCGTCGAGGCCGAGGGCCCGGCTGACCTCGATGGCAAGAGGGATGCCCATGGTGGCCACGGAGACGACGATCTCGGCGTCGTAAGGGGCGAGGAGCGCCGCCAGGTCCTGGCCGGCGCGGGCGGAGAAGGCGACGCCGTGGTCGACCGAGATGAGGAGGGCGATGGTGAGGTCGTCGGCGATCCGCACGAGCGGGATCTCGAGCTCCTGGGACCCGACCTGCACCCGGTAGGTACCATCCGTGGTCACCATGACCGCGACTCTGGCCGGCTGGCGCGCGTGACTGCAAATGGCCGCCCGCCGCTCAGCCTCGAGGAGGCCCGCCGGCTCCTCCCCGTCGCCCTGGAGGAGGCCCGCCTCAGCCTGGCCGAGGGCGGCATCCCCATCGGCGCCGCGCTCTACCACCGCGACGGCCAGCTGCTCGGCCGAGGCCACAACCGTCGGGTGCAGGACGACGACCCGTCCATGCACGGCGAGACGTCGGCCTTCCGGGCCGCCGGCCGGCGCCGCGACTACCCGGACTGTGTGATGGTCACGACGCTCTCGCCCTGCTGGTACTGCAGCGGGCTCGTGCGACAGTTCCGTATCGGGACGGTCGTCATCGGCGAGTCGTCCAACTTCCGGTGCGGCGACGACTGGCTGGCCGAGCTCGGGCTGCACGTCGTCCAGCTCGACGACGCCGAGTGCACCGAGCTGCTCACGAGCTTCATCGCCGATCATCCCGACCTCTGGGACGAGGACATCGGGGTGCCGCCGGCGCCGCGCTGACCCGGACGGCCCGTGCCTGACCGAGGGCGCTCGGACGACCCTGGTCAGACCGGTGGGCCGAAGAGCCGGTCGCCGGCGTCGCCCAGCCCGGGCACGATGTAGCCGCGTTCGTCGAGACCGGGGTCGACGGCGCAACAGGCCACCGAGACGTCGGGGTGGGCGGCGCCGAAGCGGGCCAACCCCTCGGCCGAGGCGAGAAGGCACAGTGCGTGCACCCGCCCCGCGCCGCGCCCCTTGACGAGGTCGCACACCTGGCCGAGGGAGCCGCCGGTGGCGAGCATCGGGTCGCACACGACCACCCGGCGGCCGGTCAGATCGGCCGGGAGGCCGTCGAGGTAGAGGTCGGCGACGAGCGTGGCCTCGTCGCGCCGCAGGCCGACGTGGGCCACCTCGCTCTTCGGGAGGAGGGCCTGGATCGCCGGCACCATGCCGAGACCGGCCCGCAGGATCGGCACGAGGAGCACGGTCTCGCCCACCACCTGGGCGGACGCGCCCTCGGCCACTGGCGTGTCGACCGCGGTCGCCATGGTGCCGAGATCGGCGAGCGCCTCGTAGGCCAGCAGCGCGGCGACCTCGCCCACGAGGAAGGCGAACCTGGCGTTGTCGGTGGTTCGGTCCCGCAGGCGGGCGAGCCGGTCGGCGACGACGGGATGGGAGAGGACGAGCACCCGACCCGACGGCTCGGCCGGCACTACTCGGGCAGCTCCACCTCGACCCGGCCCTTCACCATCACCTCGTCGTCCTGGTTCGTGATCTCCACGTCGACGACCGCGAGGTGGCGGCGGCGCTCCACCCTCGTGTCGGTGACCGCGCCGCGGATGAACGAGGCGTCGCCGGTGAAGGCGGGGCGCCGGTACTTGGCGTCGGAGTGCACGATGAAGCCCCACTCCCCCGCCCAGGCGGCCACGTAGTCGAGGACCCAGGCGCCCATCGAGGCGCCGTAGCCGTAGCCCCGGCCCATGCCCACGTGGCGGGCCCACTGCGGCTGGAGGTGGCCCCGGGACGGCCCGTAGTAAGCGCCGTCGGTCAGCTCGGGGTTGAGCCGCTCGACCCGGCGGTCCCCCTCGAACCCGGCCATCTCCGGGGTGTACCCGAGGTCCTCGGCCTTGCCGAGCTCGGGCCCCTGCTTCATCGCTCCCCAGGTGGTCATGGGGTAGGCCCGCCACTCGGTGGTCAGGCTGGCGAGGGAGTGCGGCCCGAGGACGTTCTTCACGAGCTCGTCGCCGACCTTGACCGACGAGAACGGGCGGGGGTCGTGGCCGAGGTCGTGGATGGAGCGGATGAAGCCCATCTTGATCTCGTCGAGCTCGACGAGCTGCTCGTCGGACCAGGCCGGGTCGCCCTCCTCGTCGAACATCTTCTGCTCTCGTGCCTTCTTCACCTGGTAGCGGATCGAGGTGGAGCGCTGGAGGGCCACCCGCTCGCCCTTCTGGTTGATGTAGAGCGTGTCGCCGCGCTGGAAGCAGGTGGCGCCGGCGAAGGACGTGTCGGCCACCTTGTAGTCGTAGGGCATGCGGTGGCAGACGAGGTGGTCGCCGGCGAAGATCCGAGGCCCGAAGAACCACCACTCGTCGCCGCCGAAGATGAGGTGGGAGTCGGGGACCCGGCCCACGCTGGCCGGGGCGCACCCGTGGCTCGTGTCGCAGGCCACGGTGAAGGACTGCGGGGCCACGATCGTCTCGAAGCAGCTCTCCGTGGCCCAGCTCTCGATGAAGTGGAGCGGGTTCGGGTAGTGCATGCCCTGGACGAACCGCCGGATGTCGTTGACGGTGATCGGCTCGCGAAGGATCCCCGGCTGCATGGGCACCCCCATGTAGCGGTCGAGGTCGGAGACGTCGAGCGTCTGGGTCGAGGCCTCGTCCTTCACCGCCATGTGGTCGTCCTCCGACCGCACCGGCCGCCGCCGGACCCGATGCATCCTTCGTGGCTCATGAGCGGGGAGGCTACGCCGACCCCCCGTCCCGTACCAGCCCTGCGCCTGGTCGCAGGTTGGGCCGTCAGGCCGACGGCTGCTCGGCCAGCTTGGCCTCGACGAGCGCGAGCAGCTCGGGATCGCGCACCTTGGTGGCGCTGCTCGTCATCGGGATCTCCCCTTCCTCGAAGAAGAGGACGCGCTTGGGCACCTTGTAGGCGGCCACCCGCTCCCGGAGGAAGGCCTTGATCTCTTCCTCGCTGGTCGACTCGCCCTCCTTCACCGTGACGCACATCACCACGACCTGCCCCAGCCGGGGGTCGGGCATCCCGATCACCCGGGCCAGCTTCACCGGCCGGCAGGCCCGCATCGTGACCTCGAGCTCGGAAGGCGAGACGTTGGCCATGCCGGTCTTGATCATCTCGGTGCGCCGGCCGGTCCAGTGGAGGTTGCCCTGTTCGTCGTAGAAGCCGGCGTCCCCGGTGTGGAAGAAGCCCTGCTCGTCGAAACACTCCTCGCGCGAGACCTTCACGTAGTGCTCCATGAGCGTGGGGCCCTTCACGGCCAACTCGCCGTTCTCGCCGGGGCCGAGGGACCGTCCGGTGTCGGGGTCGACCACCCGCAGCTCGTTGCCGGGGAGGAGCGGCCCGGCGCTCGCCCGCTGCTCCTCGAGCGGCGCGGTGGAGAGGTGCGAGCTGACGTTGGCGCAGGTCTCGGACAGGCCGTAGCCGACGGGGAAGCGCCACGTCGGGTCGGGGTTGGTGACGGTCGGGTGCCGGGCGAAGGCCATCGTGCCGTAGACCGACCGCAGGGACGACAGGTCGGCCCCGGCCCAGTCGGGGTGCTCCTCCATGGCCGCCGTCTGGTGGGGCAGGGCGTAGGCCTCGGTGATCCGTTCCCGGGCGATGAGGGCGAGGGCCTGACCGGGGTCGAACACCTCCTGCATGACCCAGCAGCCGCCGGCGGCGAGCGTCGCCCCCATGGCCGTGCAGAGCCCGGCCGTCCAGAACATCGGAAGGGCCGTCCAGAGCCGGCTCTCCTCGTGCCGGCCGAAGTTGTGGGCCTGGTTCCAGAACTGCAGCGTCGGGGCCCGGTGGTTGTGGAGGACCCCCTTCGGGAGCGATGTCGTTCCCGAGCTGTAGATGATGAGCCCTTCGTCCGAGGGGTGGATGCTCGCGCCGAGGGCGCGGGCGAGATCGTCGCCCACCGGGTTGCCGGCCTCGAGGAAGGCCTCCCACGGCACGACCGAGCCGGCCGGCGCGTCGAGCCCGAGGGCCACCACCCGGCGGAGCGAGGGGAAGGCCGGCGACCAGACGGCTGCCGGTTCCCCGTCGGCCGGCGCGGCGCCGGCCTCGGGGCACAGGGCCACGACGTCGGCCACGAAGTCACGCTGGCGCATCCGCGACTGGATGAGGAGGACGGCCGTGTCCGAGTGGCTGATCAGGTGGGCGAGCTCGGCCGGCGTCGAGAAGGTCGACATGGGGATGACCACGGCGCCGGCCGCGGTCGCCCCGAAGAACGCAGCCACCGCCTCGGGGCGGTTGCTCATGAGGATGCCCACCCGGGCCCCCTTGGCGAGCGACGCCGCCAGGAGGGCCTTCGTCACGCGCCGGGCCTCCCGGGCCAGGTCGGCGTAGGTCCAGCGGACCGTGGCGCCCTCCCGGAGCGGGTCGTCGAAGACGAGCGCCTCGCGCTCCGCGTGCCGGGTGGTCACGTCGTGGAGGAACGACGGCAGGGTGAGGGGCCCGACCCAGTGGGCCTCGTCGAGCGGGGTGCCCCGGATGATGGCGTCGTCGTCGGCCATGGCGCCGGCATGGTGCACCGCCCACCGGACCGGGCGCAAGGGCCGAGGCCCGACCCTGCCAGCGCCGGCTTGCTACGTTGCCGATGTGGCGGTGGCCGAGGTGACCTGGGGGTTGATCAAGCCGGACGTGCTGGCCCGGATCGCCGTGGTCTCGCCGCACTTCGACGACGCGGCCCTCGGCGCGGCCCACGTGCTCACCACCTACCAGGGGAGCTCGGTGATCACCGTGCTCGCCGGTTGGCCGCCGGCCTATCCCGCCGAACCGTCGCCCTGGGACGCCAGCGGCGGCTTCGTCGCCGGTGACGACGTGGTGGCGGTGCGCCGCGAGGAGGACAGGGCGGCTATGGGCGTGCTCGAGGCGACGCCGGTGTGGCTCGAGTTCTCCGACCACCAGTACTTGCCGAAGGAGGACCGACCGCGACCCGAGCAGGTGGCACCGGCCCTCGAGGCGGCGCTGCGTGAGATCCGAGCGACGGCCGTCTTCCTCCCCATGGGCCTGGCCAACCCGGACCACGTGCTCACCCACGACGCCGGGCTCCTCGCCCGGGAGGCCATGGCCGAGGACGGCGGCGGACCGGTCTGGTTCTGCTACGAGGACCACGGCTACAAGCACATCCCGGGGATGATGGCCTGGCGGGTGGCCAAGCTCTTCAAGAGCGGCCTCTGGCCCACCCCGGCCATCGTGCCCATCGAGCCGGACATGGCCAAGAAGCGGGCGGCCATCGAGCGCTACACGAGCCAGCTCCCGCCCCTCCAGCAGGACCACGCCCTCGACGAGCGCCTGGCGGCCAACGTTCCCGAGCAGTACTGGCGCCTCGACCCGCCCCCGGAGGGCTGGGACCGCCTCATCGACAGCCTCTGACCGACGGCGTCCACTCGCTGGACGCCGTCGGCGTCAGGTGCTCGTGCTGGCGAGCAGTCCCAGCACCACGCCGAGCACCGAGGCCACCACGATCGTCGCCACCGCGACCCAGGTCACCGGGCGCGACCAGATCGGCGCGTGCTGGACCGCGCCGACCGCCACCCCGAACGGCGGGGTCGCCCCGCCCGGCGGGCCGGGTGCGCCGGGCGGCGGCCCGGCGGCAGCCCACGGCGCAGCGGCCGTCGGGCCCGCCACCACCGGGGCAGCCCCGGGCGAGCTGGCGCGGCGCACCGGCGGGGCCCCGGGATGGAAGGCGCCCGGGTCGGACGGTGGCCGTGGCGGCGGTGGTGGAGGCGGCGACCGAAGCGACGGGTGCAGCTCGGGCGGGTACCAGCGCCCGTCGGCGGCCAGCCACCACCCCGGGCCTCGCGGCGTCTCGCTCATCTGCGACCGGCTCCTCCGCCCGGGACCGCTCCCGGTCCTCGTCCGACGCTACCGCCGGGCTCGACGGGCGAGCGGCGACGGCGACCGCCCGGCACCCCGTCCCTCCCCGGTACCATCGGCGCCGACCTGGGCGGACCCGCCGGCCGGCCGCTACGCATCTCGAAGAGGAGCCCACCATCGACCCCGATCTCCAGCGCCAAGACGCCAAGATCGCCGTGATCACCGGCGGCAGCGGTTCGATCGGCCTGGCCTGTGGCGTCGAGCTGCTGCGGCGAGGCTTCAAGGTCGTGCTCACGGCCCGGAGCGAGGACAAGCTGGCCGCGGCTGCGGCCGAGATCGGCGCGTCCCACGTCGCCGCCGACTCCACCGACGAGCACAGCTTCGCCGCGGTGATGGACGCCGTGGACCACGTCGACGTGCTCGTCCACTCGGCCGGCATGCTCGGCGGCACCTTCGTCCGCAAGGAGGAGCCCGAGGTGTGGGACGAGGTGCTGCGGAGCAACCTGCGCTCGGCCTTCGTGGCCACCTGGGCCACCGTGAAGAAGATGCCGCCCGGCGGCCGCTTCATCTACATCTCGTCGACCGCGGCGGCCGATCCGATGAAGGGGTTGACCGCCTACTCGGCCGGCAAGGCCGGCGTGGACGCCTTCGCCAAGTCCCTCGCCAAGGAGGTGGCCCGGGACGGCATCCAGGTGCACATCGTCTCGCCGGGGCCGGTGCTCACGCCGATGATCAGCGAGCCGAAGTTCCTCATGCACGTGATCCGCTCGGAGGACGTCGCCCAGCTCGTCGGCTTCCTGACGTCGCTCCGCCCTGAGGTCTGCATGCCCGAGATCCGGTTCTGGGGCGCCGAGGAGGGTCCGTTCGAGTCCGAGACGATCGACCGGCCCCCGAAGGCCTGAGTCGGCGAGGAGCAGCGAATGGCCGGGCACTACGAACGCTTCGAGCCCGACCTCGTCGTGCGGGCCGAGGGAGGCGTGCGGGTCGTCACCTTCAACCGGCCGGCCACCATGAACTCGGTCACCGGCCCCTTCCACAAGGCGCTGGCCGGCGTCTGGCCGGCGATCGCCGAGGACGACGAGGCCCGGGCCGTGGTGCTCACCGGGGCGGGCGAGGCCTTCAGCGCGGGCGGGGACCTCGACCACATCGTCGAGCTGCACGAGGACCAGGAGATGCGCCGCCGCGAGGGGGTGGAGGCGACCGAGATCGTCCAGTCCATGATCAGCTGCCGTCTGCCGGTGATCTCGGCCGTGAACGGTCCCGCCGTCGGCCTCGGGTGCAGCGTGGCCCTGTTCGCCGACCTCGTCTACCTGGCCGAGTCGGCCTATCTGGCCGATCCCCACGTGGCCATCGGGCTCACGGCGGGCGACGGCGGGGCCGCGGTGTGGCCAGTGCTGGCCAGCATGGTGCAGGCCAAGGAGTACCTCTACACCGGCGACCGGATCAGCGCGGCCGAGGCCGTGCGCCTCGGGCTGGCGACGAGGGCCGTGCCCGACGACGAGCTCCTCCCTACGGCCCTCGCCATGGCCGAGCGGCTCGGCAACCTCCCGCCGCAGGCCTTCGAGACCACCAAGCGGGCCCTCAACATGCACCTCCGCCGGGCGGTGGCCGGGGTCCTCGAGTACGCGGCGGCCGCGGAGTTCCAGTCGTTCGACACGCCAGAGCACCGGCAGCGCTTCGCCAAGCTGCGCGAGCGCATGTCCCGCCAACGACCGGGATCGTGACGACCGAGCCCCTGCTCGCCGCGACCGTCCTCGACCGGCCCCTGCGGGAACGCCCCGACGCCGAGGCAGTGGTGGCCCGCCGTGGCCGGCTCACCTACCGCCAGCTGGACGGGTGGGCCGGGCGCTGCCGCCAGGCCCTGCAGGCCGTCGGTGTGGGCCCGGGCGTCCACCTGGCCGTGTCGCTCCCGAACGACCTCCCGATCGTCGGGCTGTTCCACGCGGCAATGCGGCTCGGCGCGGTCTGGGTGGGGATCAACCGCCAGCTGGCGCCGCCCGAGAAGGCCTACATCCTGGGCGACGCCGAGGTCTCGGTCTTCCTCGGCGACGCCGACATGGTGGCCCAGGTGGCCTCGGCCCCCGACCTCGCGGCCCTTCGCTCCGTCACGGTCGACGACACCGCCGGCTCGGAGTGGTCGGACCTCCTCGCCGCCGACGAGGACGGGCCCACCGCCTCCCCCGACCCTCTGGCGCCGGCGGCCATCGCCTACACGAGCGGCACCAGCGGCCACCCGAAGGGAGCCGTCCACAGCCAGCACAACCTGATGCTGCCGGGGGCGGTGGTCGTGGCCGACCGGGGCTACGGCCCGTCACTCCGCAAGGCCGACTGCTTCCCGCTCACGATCCTCAACCTCCAGGTCCTCTCGACCCTGCTCGTGCCCCAGGCCGGCGGGGCGGCCGTCGTCATGGACCGGGTGGACCCCGTCGGGATCGCCGAGTGGCTGCGCACCGAGCGGCCCACCCTCTGGAACGGCGCCCCGGCCATGCTCTACGGCCTGGCGGCCAGCGACGACGTGGTGGCCGACGACCTGGCCAGCCTGGAGGAGATCTGGACGGGCGGCAGCCACTGCCCGGCCGTGACCCACGAGCGGTTCACGGCCAAGTTCGGGAAGGCCGCCCGCACCAGCTACGGCCTGACCGAGGCGCCGACGCTCGTCTCCATGCTCCCGAACGGCGCGCCGGTGGAGGTGGACCAGAGCGGTGTGGCACTCCCGAGCCTCGAGGTCGGGATCGTCGACGAGGACGACCGCCCGGTGCCACCGGGCACCGTCGGCGAGATCGTCGTCGGCCCGGCGACCGAGGGACCCTGGGCCGGCGCCTACCGACTGATGCTCGGCTACTGGCACCGTCCGGAGGCCACGGAGGCGGCGCTGCGCGGCGGGCGGCTCCACACCGGGGACCTCGGCTCCCTCGACGGGCGCGGCTACCTCCACGTGGAGGACCGGCAGAGCTCGCTCATCTTGCGCGGCGGGGCCAACGTCTACCCGGCCGAGGTCGAACGGGTGATCGACGAGATGCCCGGCGTGGCGGCCAGCTGCGTGCTCGGCCTGGCCGACGAGCGGCTCGGCGAGCGGGTGGTCGCCGTCGTCGAGCTCGACCCGGGCGTCGAGGTGGCGGCGACGACGATCGACGAGCACTGTCGGGCCAACCTCGCCCGTTACAAGGTGCCCGAGCGCTTCATCTTCGAGGTGCTCCCGCGCAATTCGATGGGCAAGGTGGTCCGGCCCGACGTGGCCAAGTCACTCGGCCCCGTGGAGTTGGCCTGACCCGTCGGTACTGTGGGCTCGGCGTCGGGCGTCGACCGTCGGCCGGCGCCCGGAGTGAGGAGGTGCGCCGTGCCGAGCAGCGACCACCCCGGCATCACGACCAAGATCAGCCCGCGATCCTTCGGTGACACCGTGGCCCGGTTCACCGAGATCCTCACGTCGAAGGGGCTGAAGATCTTCGACGTGATCGACCAGTCGGCCGAGGCCGAAGCGGTCGGCCTGCAGCTCCGGCCGACCACGCTCGTCATGTTCGGCAGCCCTGCCGCGGGCACGCCGGTCATGGTGGACTCGCCGCTGGCCGCCCTCGACCTGCCGCTCAAGGTGCTCGTCTGGGCCGACGGCGAAGAGACCAAGGTGACCTACACCTCGCCGGGCGAGCTCGCCGCCCGCTATGGACTGGCGCCCGACCTGGCGGCCCGGCTCGCCGCCATCGACGGGCTCACCGACGCCCTCGTCGCGCCCTGAGCGGGCCGAAAGGGCCGTCGTCGCCAGGTGTTGGTCGCGCCTGCGATGACAAGCGACCGAAGGCGCGCCTCCGCCTCGGGACGGGGCGTCTGCTCGGCTCAGGACGTCGTCGTATCGCGGAAGCGGCGGGCGAGGCGGCGCGGGTGACCGGTCAGGGGGTAGCTGCTCGACAGGCGCTCGGCCATGAACGTCTCGAAGAGGCCGACCCACGAGCCGACGATGATCCCGACGACGGCGTTCGTGAGGAAGATGACGAGGAAGTGCGTGTCGTGGGTGGCCTCGCCGACGAGGTCGACCACCTCGTGCTCGATGAGGAGGGGCGCGGTCACGACGAAGAACGTGGTGACGAAGCGCCGCCGCACGAGCGACACCGACCGGACGAAGGCCGACATCACGCCGTGGTCCTCCAGGTTGATCAACGGTCCGACGAGGCCGAACAGCGTGAAGAGGACCAGGCCGGGTAGGACGACGAAGAGGCTGGCCACGGCGACCGCTGCGGTGAGGAGGAGGTCGGCGAGGATAAGCCGGAGGTAGGGCAGGGTCCTGAGCACGTGGCCCACCGAGGTGACCTCGTGGCCCCGCTCGGTCACGCCGACGAGCCGGTCGACGAGGCCGGCGTAGAAGGCCTCCCCGAAGGCCGTCACCCCGATGACGACGACGGTGACCACCGTCAAGAACGAGAGGTGCTTACCGTCGATCGCCCGGAAGCCGTAGGCGTCGGCCACCGCCGCCGCGCCGAAGACGATGGCGGCCGGCACCGCTACCCGGCCGGGGAACCGACGGTAGGCGCGGGCCGAGGCCTTGACGAGCTCGACCCCCGAGAAGTCGGACTTGAGGACGTTCTCGTCGGCCTCCACCCGGCCGTCCGGCGGCGGCCCGCCCTCGGCCTCGGACTCGGCCGAGGTGCGCAGGTCGGCGGGCGGGTCGGCCGCGCCGTCCTCCCCACCGTCGGGAGCGGGTGGCGTCGGCCCCGGTCCGCTCCCCATCGGCCCGCACTGTACAGAAGGGCGCGGCCACGGCCGCTCGGTCAGACTCGGGGCCGCCGGATGGTGCCGACGCGAGGTGGATGGCGATGGACTTCTTCGAGGTGGTGCTCCACCAGCGGGCCTGCCGGGCTTTCCGGCCCGACCCGCCCGACGACGAGCTGGTGGCCCGGGTGCTGGAGTCGGCCACCCATGCGCCGAGCGCCGAGAACCGCCAGCCGTGGGTGTTCGTGGTCGTACGTGACCCCGAGCGCCGGGCGGCCATCGGCGAGCTCGGCCGGAGGGTCTGGGAGGGCGGTGGCCGACAATTCTCGGCCGACCGCCTCAGCCCCCGCCTCCTCGAGGAGGTGGACGCCGGGGCCACGGGCGGGGTCGCGGCGGCGCCGGTGCTCGTCGTGGTGGGCGGCGACACCCGGCTCGGGCACGCCGCGGCGATGGGTGAGTCGATCTTCCCGGCCGTCCAGAACCTGCTCCTGGCGGCCTCGGCGGTGGGCCTCGGCTCGGCCATGACGACGCTCCCGGTGGTCGGCGACACGACGGAGCTCCGCGAGCTCCTCGGCCTCCCCGACGAGGTCCTGCCGATGGCCGTCGTGCCGCTCGGCTGGCCGGCCCGGCCGCTCGGCCCACCCAAGCGTCAGCCCCTCGCCGAGAAGGCCCACCGGGAGACGTACGGCACGCCGTGGTGACAGGCCCCTCCGGTCGACCGGGCGGCCGGCACGCCTAGGGTCGGTCGGGAAGACCGACGACGAAAGACCGACGACCGAGGAGCGTTCGTGACGATGGCCGACTTCAACAGCAGCATCATCGAGGAGTTCCGGGCCAACGAAGGGAAGGTCGGCGGACCCTTTCAGGGCGCTCCGGTGCTGCTCCTCACGACGACCGGGGCCAAGACCGGCCGACGCCACACCACGCCGGTCGTCTACCTCGAGGACGGCGGGCAGCGCTACGTGTTCGCCTCGAAGGCCGGCGCGCCCAACCACCCCGACTGGTACTTCAACCTCGTGGCCAACCCGGTGGTGACGGTGGAGGTGGGCCCGGACACCTTCGAGGCCAAGGCCACACCGGTGACCGGGGAGGAGCGGGACCGGCTGTTCGACCGTCAGAAGGAGGTCATGCCGGGCTTCGCCGAGTACGAGGACAAGACCACCCGGGTCATCCCGGTCGTCCTCCTCCAGCCCGTCGACTGACTGTCCCGGCGGACCTCAGTGATGTGACGGGCTCGGGATGTGGTCCTCGAGCTCGAAGGCCACCTCGTCCACATAGCACCAGAACCAGTCCTCACCCGGCTCGAAGGACTGGATGAGCGGGTGGTGGCTGCTCCCGTAGTGGGCGGTGGCGTGGCGGTTGGGTGAGTTGTCGCAGCAGCCCACGTGGCCGCACTCGGCGCAGCGACGGAGGTGCACCCACCGGCCTCCGATCTTGAGACAGTCCTCGCAGCCGTCGCTGCTCGGCGCGGCGGCCTCGTCCTTGATGTGGTCCAGGTGGCTGCAGTCGTCGGCCACGGGTCAACCTCCTCGCTCGGGTGGCGGGCCCGATGTGCCGGGCAGCGGCACCCGGACGGACACGCCGTCCTGCCAACGCCGGAGCACAATGAAGCCGCCCTTCAGGGCGGCCCGGTCCCACTGCCCGAAGCTTACGGTCGTGCCCGCGGTGCCCAGCGCGGCCGGGAGGCACTTCACCCGCTCGAAGGCCTCCTTCACGCCGCGTCGGGTGAGGGGCTCGGCGTCGGCGAGCGCCTCGACGAGCAGTCGCCCCATGTCGTGGCCGCCGGCGAGGGCCATCGCCCCGACCGGGCCGCTGCCCTCCCGGGCGAGCAACTCGGCCAGCACCGGGTTGTCCTCGTCGTAGGCGTCGACGTAGGTCCAGCCGTCCCACTCGGTCCGCCAGTCCGGGTTGGCGTGGCCGAACATGAGGGCCGAGTTGGTGACCACCGGAGGGCGCCAGCCGGCGGCGGCGAGGGCCAGCCCGAGGGCCCGGGCCGAGAGGCCGAGGCCGAGGTAGACGACGGCGTCGGGCTCGACGCGTCGGAGGACCGGGACGACGTGGTCGAGGTGGTCGGCCACCGGCGAGATGAGGACCTTCACGGCCCGGTCGATCCCCTCCCGGTCCGCGGCGGCCTCGAAGAACTCGCCATAGCGACGGCCGATGGGCGAACGGTCCTCGACGATGGCCACCCGCACGAGCCCCCGCTCGACCAGATGGGCGGCGAGGAGGAAGGGCTCTTCCTCCAGCGAACCGATCTGGTAGTGGAACATCCACTCGCTCCGGGTGCGGTCGCTCCCGGTCCAGTTGAGACAGGGCACCTCGGCCCGGTCGGCGAGGTCCCGGGCCACGAGGCCGTTGTCCGTGATGGCCGGGCCCAGGATGGCGAGCACGCCCTTCGCCTCGAGGCGGTCGAACGCCGCGACGATCGCCGCCGCCGTCCCCCGTGGCAGGCCGTTGGCCTGCTCGACGACGAACTCGACCCGGCGGTCGAGGCGGCCCGAGGCCACGGCCTCGTCCACCACCCGGCGGACGCCCTCGACCGTGGCCCCGCCTTCGTGCTCGGTGAGGACGCCGACGAGGATCGGTTCTGCTCCGTTCACGTCGGCTGACCCTACCGAGCCCCGCCGACCGGCGAACCGACCGGCGTCGTCCGACCACCGGCGGCGGCCGAGGCCCGCACCGCCTCGAGCACCTGCATCACGGCCACTCCGTCGGCGAACGTGGCCGCCGCCGGTCCCGGGGCCGGCTCGGCCCCCTCGATCCGCCGGCGGAAGGCCTCGGCCAGCCTGATGTAGGGGGGCAGCTCCAGACGGGTCATGTCGGCCAGCGAGCCGGTGGCCAACTCGCTCACGTCGGGCAGCTCGAGGTGGGAGGGCACGCCGAGTGGCCGACCCTCGGCCGAATCCCCGTCGGCCAGCCAGGCCTGCCCGCCGGCCAGCCACAGCGTCCCGTCCGTGCCGACGACGCGGGTCATGGCCTCGCCGGGTCCGAGCGCGGCGGCGCACTGGACGAGGACGGCCTCCACCCCGCTCGCCGTCGTGGCCCGGACAGCGAACCCGTCGTCGACGCCGAGCCCACCCTGCACCGTCGTGAGCACCGCACTCACCGACGCGAGGTCACCGAACCATCCCCGGAGGTGGTCGACGAGGTGCGAGCCCGACGCGCCGAGCCAACCGCCGCCGAGCGCCTCGTCGTACCACCAGTCGGCCATCGTGAACTGGCGGAGCATCGCCATGAGGGAGACGGCCACCACGAGCACCGGCGTGCCGATCCGGCCTTCGGCCAGCGCCTCCTCGGCCACCGCCCGGTCCGTGGCCCAGCGGAACTCGTGGCCGATGAGGCCGACGAGCGAGGCCGCCTCGGCGGCCGACCGCAGCTCCTCGGCCTCGGCCACGGTGAGCGTGAAGGGCTTCTCGCAGAGCACGTGGCACCGACCGGCCAGCGCCTCGAGGGTGAGTGGCGCGTGGCTGGCCGGGGGGCCGGCGACCGACACCGCGTCGAGGCCGAGCTCGAGCGCCTGCGCCAATGAGGTGCAGGCCCGTTCCACCTCGAGCCGGGCCGCCCGCCGGGTGGTCCGCTCCTCGTCCTGGCCGACGAGGGCCACCACGTCGAAGCCGGCGGCCCGGAGGGCGGGCACGTGGATCCGCCCCCCGAAGGAGGTGCCGACGACCGCGGCCCGCAGCGTCACCCGCCGCTCTCCGGCGGCCAACCTGGCACGAGGCCGAGCTCGGCGCAGAGGGCCTGGCTCTCGATGTTGCGGCCGTTCAAGCGGTCGGCATCGGGCGACGTGGCGGCCCACGCCACCACTTCGCCGCAGACCTCGGGCGGGGCGCCCTTGCTCAGGTCGAGGCCGACGAGGTCGGCCATGTGCAGCTGCATCCGCTCGGTGATGATGAACCCCGGGTGCACGTTGAAGGCCCGGATGCCCTGATCGCCGAGCTCGACGGCCAGAATGCCGGCGATCTTGTGCATCCCGGCCTTGCCCACGGCGTAGCCGACGCCGTAGCTGCCCATGTCGACCGGCTCGACGTAGCCGGCGGCCGACGTGACGTTGATGACGGTGCCGCCGCCGCGGGCCACCATGCCCGGCACGACCAGCTTGATCAGCGTCAGCGGGGCCATGACGTCGACCGCCAGCTCGTCGGTGAGGTTGGCCATCGTCGTGTCGAGTATCGGCATCTGGGCACCGACGCCGGTGTAGATGGCGTTGTTGACGAGGACGTCGATCCGGCCCCAGCGCTCGAGCACCGTGGCCACGGCCGTGCCGATGGCCACTGGGTCGAGAAGGTCGAGCGGGAGGGCCAAGGCCTGGCGGCCCTTGGCCTCGACCTCGGTCGCGGTGCTCTCGATGCTGCCCGGCAACGGTCGGAGGGTCCCGTCGTGCGAGCGGTCGACGCCCTCCCCCTCGCGTACGGTCCGGGCGGTCACCACCACGTCGAAGCCGGCTCCGGCGAGGGACAGGGCCGCCGCCTTGCCGACACCTCGGCTGGCCCCGGTCACGAAAGCCACTCGGCGATCTGTTGCGTGCATCTCCTCTGACTAGTGCGACCGCGGCTCCCTCGTCCAAGCGGGGACCGCGCCCGGGCCGCCCGGGCCGACGGGGCCGACGACGGCCTCGCCCGGACCGCCCCGGCGCGGCGGGCGATCAGGGAGCCCGGTGGCCGCTCACCACGACGAGCTGCCGCCGGCCCGGGCGGTGCTCGCTCCGCGCCACGTCGGAGAAGCCCGCCGAGCGGGCCGCCTCGATCACCTCGTCGGACAGGGCCGCTGTGAAGCCGTGCGCCGCGTGGCCCCGGGCACCGGGGCGACTCAGGCGCTCGACGATGAAGAAGCGCCCACCGGGGGCGAGCACCCGCCGGAGCTCCCCGAGCCCCGTCTCGACATCGGACCAGTGGTGGGCCGAGCTCAGCGCCCAAGCCACGGTGACCGAGCCGTCCGGCAGCGGCAGGGCCTCGGCCGTCCCTTCGGCGTAGGTGGCACGGGCCCGGACGGAGCCTTTCGTGAGGGCGCGGGCCAGACGGAGCATGACGGGGGCCGGGTCGACGCCGACCGCCGAGCCGGCGCGCCGGGCCGCCACCCGCACCGCGGTGCCCGGCCCGCACCCCACGTCGACGACCCGGTCGTCGGCGGAGAGCTCGGCCAGGTCGGCCACGAACCTGGCGGCGGTGCCCCGCCCGACCGTCATCGATAGCCCGGAAGCCAGGCCGAGGAGGCCGCTGAAGGCCGACGGGTCGTCGAGCTCGCGGTGGTGCAGATGGGCTGGGCTCATGGGTGCTCCTCCGAAAATGACCGGTGGTCAGTAACTCTATATAACTGACTGACGGTCAGTCGTCAACTACGGTGGGATCGTGCCCGACACCGCCCGGACCGCGAGGCGCCAGCCGGCCGACGTGCGGCGCGAGCAGCTGCTCGGGGCGGCGGAGGCGGTCATGGTGACGAAGGGCTTCGACGCAACGTCGGTGGCCGACGTGGCGGCCGCGGCCGGCCTGGCCAAGGGGACGGTCTACCTCCATTTCGGCTCGAAGGCCGAGCTCCTCGCCGCCCTCCGGGCGCGCTACCTCCAGCAGTTCGGCGGGGCGCTCGAGGAGAGCCAACGGCGGGCGGGGGCTCGGGACCCGGCCCGGCGGCTGGCCTGCTTCGTCGAAGAGCTCTTCGCCTTCTCCACCTCCCACGTCGCACTCCACCACGTGCTGTTCCACGAGGCGGGCTTCAGCGAGGAGGACGCCTTCGTCGGCGCGAGGCGGCTGCTCGGGGCGATCGTCGACGAGGGCGTGGCCGCAGGGCAGTTCCGGGTGCCCGAGGCCGGCGTGGCCGCGGCCTTCGTGCTCCACGGGGTCCACGGCGTCCTCGTCGAGGCCCTGCACTCGCCCTCCATGGACGCCGAACGGGCGAAGCAGGTGGCCGTGGCCATCGCCCTGCGCGCCGTCGGGGCCGGCTGAACCAGGAGCGGCGCCCTGTTGGGCCCACGGGCCCGTCTGGCAAGCTCGTCGTGTCGGGATGCCACCATCGCCGACCGGCGCGCGCCGGCGGCGGCCGAACACACCCGCGAGGACATGCAGCTGCCCACGGTTAGTCGGAAGCGAGCGGTCGCCGTCGTCTACGTCCTCGCCATCTTCATGCAGGCGATGGACATCACGATCGTCAACGTCGCCTTGGCCACGCTGGCCCGCCAGTTCCACGTCACCCCGCAGGAGACCGACGCGGTCGCCGTCAGCTTCGTCGTGAGCCTCGCCGTGTTCATCCCGGCCTCGGGCTGGCTGGGGGACCGTTTCGGCACGAAGCGGGTGCTGCTCTTCGCCGTCGCCGTGTTTACGGCCGCCTCGGCCCTGTGCGGGCTGTCCCAGACCCTGGCGCAGCTGGTCGTGTTCCGGGCGCTCCAGGGTGTCGGTGGCGGCCTGCTGATGCCGGTGGGCATGGCCATGCTCTTCCGCACCTACCCGCCGGCTGAGCGCATCCGGGTGGCCCGCTACGTGATGATCCCCGCCGCCCTCGGGCCGGCCCTCGGACCGGTGCTCGGCGGGCTCCTCACCACCGACCTCAGCTGGCGGTGGGTCTTCTACGTGAACCTGCCCATCGGGATCTTCGCCCTCGTCTTCGGGCTCCTCTACGTCGAGGAGCACCGCGAGCCCAACCCGGGTCGCTTCGACCTGCCGGGCTTCCTCCTCGCCGGACTGGGCTTCTCCCTCGTCATGTTCGCGATCAGCGAAGGCGCCAACCACGGCTGGGCCTCGCCGCTCATCCTCACGACCGGGCTGGTCGGCGCGGTGCTGCTCTGCGCCCTCGTGCTCACCGAGCTCCGGGTGCGAGAACCGATGCTCGACCTTCGACTCTTCGGCAACCGGCTCTTCCGGACCACGACGGTCATCGCCTTCGTGGCCGGCGCGGCCTTCTTCGGGATCCTGTACCTCTTCGCCCTCTACTTCCAGGACGCCCTCGGCATGTCACCGCTCGTCGCCGGCCTGACGACGTTCCCCGAGGCCATCGGCGTGATGCTCGGCTCGCAGGTCTCGACGCGCATGGTGGCGCGCTACGGGCCCCGCGCCACGCTCACCGCCGGCCTTCTCGGCATCACCGTGCTGGCCACGCTCATGTCCTTCACCAGCACCGGGACCAACTGGTGGGTGCTCAGGGTGATCATGTTCTTCGTCGGCGTCTCGGTGTCCCACGTCTTCGTTGTGGGTCAGGCCGTGGCGTTCACCACGATCAGCTCCGCCTCCACCGGCCGGGCCACCACCCTCTACAACGCCATCCGTCAGCTCGGCGCAGCGGTCGGCATCGCCGGGCTGGCCACCGTGCTCGGCGCGTTCAGCACGACAGTGGCCGGCATCGCCCACCCCGACCTCGCCGCCTACCACATCGCCATGCGCACCTCGGCGGCCATCGCCCTCATCGGCGCGGCGTTCGCCCTCACCGTGAAGGACCGCGACGCCGCCGCGGCCACCGGGCAGTACACGACGGTACGGGAGGCCGCGGCGGCCGACGGCGCCGCCGAGCGAGCCGTGCTGCGGCCGAGGGCGGTGGGTGAGGCGGAATGAACCGCTGGCACCGTCCACTTCCGACCATGGGACGGTGCCACACCTCGCTCGAGCGCGACTCTCCGAATGCGGAAAATATCGGCGCCGCTGCCCGAGGCCTACGACCCGAAGCTCAATCCTCCGAGGAATGCAGCAATGCCCGTAACGGCGTCGTTGGCAAGAACATCGGCGTCGAGATCGGGGTGGAGGCCGGTCATCAGGTCGGCATAGGCCAGGCTTCCCTGGGAGTTGGCGTCCCCGAAGTTCGCCGCCAGCTCGCCCAGCGCCGTCTCGGTCTGACCCACGAGATCCGCCCCGAAAACCGCCTGGACCTGCGTTGCAGCGGCGTCCGGTCCGCCGCCATCGTTGTGGATGACCACGTAGGCGATGTCATACCAATCCTTCGTGGCTCCCCGTCCATAAGCGGCGTGAACCTTGGCGAGCACGTATGCCGGCAGGGTGGCGACCCGTACGTCGATCGTCGTCACGCGACCGTCGATCTCTGTGGCAAACGGCCGAAGCTGCCAGTCCCGTGCGGCGAACCCAGTGCCCCGGAGATTCAGCGCTCCCAGGGTCTTACATCCGTCGAACGTGACCGTCGCCTGACTGGGAGCGCTGGCAAGATCGGCCAGAAACTCGATCTTCACGACGGCGCCGGGGACCGTGCCATCCTCCCACCGCCAGGCATACCCCCCAAATGGCGAGAACCCACTCTGTTGAAGGGCTCTTTCGAGGCGTGTCGCATTGGCCGAGCCACTCTTGATCTCGAGGTCGAGTTGGACGTCGACGTCCGTGGTCCCGACGTGGCGGTGCGCGGCACCGCTGCACAGGAGATCCGGGACGAGACCTCCGAGGAGGACGAACTCGGGCGTCTCTCCGTATGCCGTGACCAGGCGAACGAGGGCGGCCTCTGCCAGAGCCCGCGCCTGACGACTACGCGGCGGTTCCGACATTGAGGCTCTCCCGTAGGTGGTGGGCTGCTTCGGCGGATCGTCCACCGGCCGCAACCAGGTCGGCGTAAACGCGGACCGGTAGGGCGACGCGGACGCCGTCGATCAGCGGCCCCTGAGCGCTCATCGCCGTGGGCAGCTGGCGGATCTCGATGCGCTGGCCCTTGTCGACGATCCGGCCCCCGAGGCGGGATGCCAGATCCGACGGGTTCGACATCAGCTCCGCATCGACATACAACTCCAATGTTGTGACGTCGCTGAGGTAGGGCGCGAGGAGCACGGACGCTGCGACACCCGTTACCGTCCAGAGAGCCTTCTCACTGCTCAGGGTCGGTGCAATCTCGCGGCGAAGGGTATCGAGCGGATCCTTCCACAGACGGTGGACGAGCACGACCGATTGCTTCAAGTGCTGCTCGCCGGCGGCAGCCGCATACGCCTCGAGGAGGGCGTTCGCATCCACGATTTGCCGTCCAGATGCCGGCCCGCGTTGTGCCTTTGGCCGCTCCAGAAGGCCCAGTCGCTCAAGGCGAGCTAGGGCGGTCGCGGTCGCATGGCGCGACAGCCCGGTTGCCTGCTCAATGCTCTCGACGGTGGGAGCGACACCCGACAGGGCGGCCTCGGCGGCAGCGAGCGTCGAGCGGCTCCAGCGATCCGAATGCTCGCGTCGAGTCGGCACCAGTTTCGGCTCTCGGGAAACGACCAGGCCGGACGGACGGCTGATCTCGGCATGGCCGGCTTCATCCACCCAGTCGAGACCCGCCTGGCTGAGCCACCGCCTCGCCCCGGCGGACAGGTTGGTGGCCACTATCACCTCCATCCCCGGGACGAGTCGGACGAGCCTCTCGACGTCGGCTGGCCAACCCTCCCCAGCCCATCCGGCCGTGAAGCGGTGTGGTGTGTTGCCAGCCCACACGGTGACCTCGAAGGCGGGGGCGCTAGCCTTCTGACCAGGCTTGACGTCCACTCGGAGGCCCTGGGGGAGGGCGGCTCTGAGTGCCCGGCGCATCCGTGTCTCCAGCGGCTCCGTGGCTACCATAGTTCCCAGTATAGCCATACTTCCCTGTGCCAGGGAACTATGGCAGAACAGGAAGTACGCTGCAGCTGGACTGGGAGCCCGCCCGAAGCCGAGGTGCTCGTTGAACGGACGGTTGCAGGAGACGTGATCGAAGGTGCTCGTTTGGGCGCCGAGGGGACTACTCGGCGTGGCCGAGGGCCATGAGGGCGCTCGCGCAGAGCACTCGGGCGCCGACCGAGATGGCCGTCTCGTCGACATCGAAGTTCCCCCGGTGCAGGTCCGGGGCCTCCGCCGCCCCGGGCGGCCGCACGCCGAGTCGCCCGAGGGCGCCAGGCAGGCGCTCGAGGAACCAGGCGAAGTCCTCGGCCCCCATGCTCTGCTCGGCGGCCTCCACGGAGCCCGGCCCGAGGACCGAGGAGGCGGCGGCCTCGAACAGCTCGGCGCTCGTCGCCTCGTTCACCCCGGGCGGCACGCCTTGGACGTAGTCGATCTCGTACCCCGCCCGGTAGGGGACGATGAGCTCACGGAGGACCTCGGGCACGAGGTCCTTGGCCTGGGCCCAGACGGCCCGGTCGAGCACCCGCACCGAGCCCCCGGCCTCGCCCCGCTCGGGGATCACGTTGTCGGCGGTGCCGGCGACAATGCGACCCCAGACGAGCGAGAGGCCGGCCCGCGGGTCGACACGGCGCGAGAGGACGGCAGGGCCTCGAACCACGACGTCGGCCAGCGCGGCCACGAGGTCGACCGTCAGCTGCGGGCGGGCCGTGTGGCCACCCGGACCGGTGAGCCGCACGGTCACCTGGTCGGTGGCCGCGGTGATCGGACCCACCCGGACGGCCACCTTCCCGGCGTCGACCCGGGGGTCGCAGTGGAGGGCGAAGACCCGGTCGACGTCCTCGAGCGCCCCTGCCTCGAGCATGCGCAGGGCCCCGCCGGGGAGCACCTCCTCGGCCGGCTGGAAGACGAGCCGCACCCGGCCGGGCAGCCGGCCGGCGTCGGCCAGCCGGGCGAGCATCAGGCCCGCCCCGAGCACGACCGTCGTGTGCACGTCGTGGCCGCAGGCGTGGGCCAGCCCGGGGTGGGTCGAGCGGTAGGGGACGTCCTTCTCGTCGTCGATGGGCAGGGCGTCGAGATCGGCCCGGAGGGCCACGAGCGGACCGTCCCGGTCGCCTGGCACGTCGCAGAGGAGGCCGGCACCGTCGGCCAGCTTGCGCGGGGAGAGCCCGGCGGCCGCCAGGCGATCGGCCACGAGCCGGGTCGTCCGGACCTCGGTCCAGGCCCGCTCGGGATGCGCGTGGATGTCCCGGCGGACCGCCACGAGCTCGGGGCCGAGCCCCTCGAAGGCCTCGCGGACCGCCGCGGGCACCCCGTCGGCCACGGTGCCGGTCACGTCACGGCGATCGGGGCCGGCCGCCCCGATCGCATCTCGTCGACCAACGCGTCGACCACCCGGCGGAGATCGCCGCCGGCCGCCGCAGCGACTCGACGCTGCCGCAGGTAGCTCGGACCGACCTCGAGCAGCACGAGCGCGTCCCGGAGGTGCTCGGAGCAGCCCAGGTCCTCGGCCACCGGGCCGAGCTCGTCGACGAGCTCGGCCACGACCCCACGGAGCGGGCGGGTGGTCCCCTCCTCGTCCACGATGATCTCGGCGTCGAGCCCGTACCGGGCGGCCCGCCACTTGTTCTCCCGGAGCACCCAGTTGTGCGGGTACTCGAGGGCGCCCTGGTCCTCCAGGCGCCGGTCGAGCCACTCCACCAGGCACTGGCTCAAGGCGGCGGCCACGCCCACCTCGAAGAGCGTCGGCAGGCCGTCGAAGATCCGCAGCTCGACCGTGCCGAAGTCGGGGTGCGGCCGGACGTCCCACCAGACCTCGCGGATCGAACGGATGGTGCCGGCCGAGATGAGGGTCGCCATGAACTCCTCGAACTGGGGCCAGTCCGACAGGAGGTAGGGCAACCCGGCGGTGGGGAGCCCCTCGAAGACCTTGGAGCGGTACGAGGCGAGGCCCGTGTCCCGCCCGATCCAGAAGGGCGACGAGGCCGACAGGGCCAGCAGGTGGGGCAGGTAGGCGGTGAGAGCGTTCACGATGGGGACGGCCTTCTCCCCCGACCGCACGCCGACGTGCACGTGGACGCCGAAGATCTGGAGCTGACGGGCCATCCACTGCATCTGCTCCACGAGGTCGATGTAGCGGGGGGACGGGCTGATCTCCTGGGTGGCCCAGTCGGTGATGGGGTGCGAACCCGAGCACAAGACCGCCAGCCCGCGGTCCTCGGCCGCCGCCCGGACCTCGTCGACGGTGCCCTGGAGGTCGGCGAGCGCCTCGTCCACCGTGCCGCAGATGCCGGTGATCACCTCGATGCACGAGTCGAGGAGCTCGTGCTTGGCCTTGGGGTGGACCTCACCCCGGTCCCGCTCGAAGGCGTCGAGGATGGCGGTCGCCCCGGAGGTGAGCTCCCGCGTCTCCCGGTCGACCAGCTCGAGCTCCCACTCGACCCCGAGGCTCGGACGAGGCGAGCCGCTGAAGCTGATCCGCACGGGTGGCCACGCTAGGACGCCGCACGGACCCCCGCCGGGACCGGCGGGCCGCCGGCCTGGGCCTCCTTCGGCCCGCGCCGTTCCCCGGATTCGGTGTGACACCGGCCCGTCTCGGGCGAAGAACTGGGTGGAGGGGTCATCGAGGTGCGGGCGGTGGGGCCGTCGCGCGGTGAGGGGAAGGCCGTGACGATCGATTCGAGCATGGTGGCCGACGTTCGGCCGGTCGAGGCGCCGGAACGGCGGGCCGCGGCCCGGCGGACCCACCCGGCGGTCTGGTGCTTCCGCGCCCTCATCGCCTTCCCGTTCGTCGTCATGACGCCCGAGATCGTGGCGGCCGCCCAGGGCCGGGCGGGGGCCGCGGGCAACATCTCCACCTCCGTGGCCGACGTGCTCGGCAACGCGGCCTTCATCCTGTTCATCCTCATGCTTGCCGTGACCCCGGTGCAGACGATCACCGGGTGGAAGTGGCACGTCGTCCTCCGGCGTGACCTCGGCATGGGCATGTTCGCGGTGGCCGCTTTCGATCTCGTGCTGGCGGCCCTCTTCACCGGCGACACGTTCCACGGTGGGTTCTTCGACCGGATCGGCGGCCACACCTTCCTCGCCGCCGGCACCCTGGCCGTGCTCCTCCTCGTCCCGCTGGCCCTCACGTCGACGCAGCGGGCCAAGCGCTGGCTCGGGCGGAACTGGAAGTGGCTGCACCGGCTCACCTACGTCGTGTGGGCGATCATCCTGTTCCACCTCGCCCTGCTCTTCTCGCTGACCTCCTTCTTCCTCGACGCCGTGCTCGTCAGCGTCCCGCTCTTCGTGCTGCGGCTGCCGCCGGTGGCCCGGTGGTGGTCGAGCTCCCGTCGGACCGGCCGGCACAAGGTGCTGCGGGGGGTGCTCACCGTGGCCCTCGTCGTCGTGTTCGTGGTCGGCTTCGTGCCGTTCGTCCACCAGTTCGTCACCGTGTCGAAGGGGGCCATCTCGAACCATCCGGTCGATGATTGACGACGTCTTCATCCGACCGAGGCGCGGCCGGGCCCGGCGGAGGGCCAGACACCGGTCGAACTCGCTCGCCACCCGCCAGCGGCGGGCCCGGCGCATCATGGCCGTCAGCGCCGTCGGCTGCGCGCTGGCCGCCATGTCCCCGGCCGTCGGCGAGCTCGCCTCCCACGGTTGGGCGGACTTCGTGGCCCGGGGCCCGGGGATCGGTGCCACCGCCGGCGCGAGTGCCGCCCCGGCGCCGCAGCACACCGTCGCCCCCCCGACGAGGACGGCTCCGACGAGCACGGCCCGGCCGGCCACGCCGCGGTCGCCCACACCGGCCGGGCCGCCGACATCGTCTGCCACGACGAGCACGCCGAGCACCGGCTCGCCCGGCCCGACCACGCCGACCACCCAGCCGGCCAGCGCCCTCCCGACCTCGGCGCCAGCCGTCGGCGACGCCCCGCCGGCGCCCGCACCGGCCACCGCCGCGCCCGGCCCGGCCCCACCGCGGCGACGTGAGGGGCCGCCCTGTCCCCGCCGGCGGCCCCGGCCGCCCGGCCCACCGGCGACTTGAGCCGACCTTCCCCACCTGGGACGGGGCCGCGGCGAGCCCTGGTCCGCCCGGGAAAGCCATAACCTCTCCGGTGACCGGGCGAGGGGCCCCGGACGGGCCGCCTCGGAAAGGAGCTCACGGTGGCACACGTGGCGATCGAGGTCGTGGCCGGCACCGTCATCCTCTTCACGCTGGCCACCGCGGCGCTCGTCGTGGCCGGCTTGCTCTTCGTCCGCCGCCGCTACCGGCTGGCGGTCCGCCGTTACCGGGAGCTAGGCCACGCCGGGGTGGCGGCCGAGGCGTTCCGGATGGCCGAGGTCCAATGGCGCCGTCACCCGGTCCACGACCCCGCCTGGCGCCGGTCCCAGCGGGCCCGGCGTCGCATGCACCGCGCCGTCGAGGCGGCCAGCCAGGCGGTCCGGCACGCCGACGCCGCCGGAGCGCCGGTCGGCGACCTGCCGTCGGTCTGCCGCCGGCTCCAGTCGTCGGCCGGCCAGGTCGACCACCTGCTCCGCGTCCCGCCGCTCCCGGCCGACCCCGCCGCCCTGCCGGCCGATCCCGTCGGCGAAGCGGACGCCGTCGCCGTGGCGGCCGGTCGCATCCACGCCGCGGCCCGCGCCTCACTGCATCAGTTCGCCTCACCCGCCGTGACGTCGGCGAGCGACGCCGCGCACCTCGAGGTGGTGGCGGTGCACGAAGGCCTACGCGCCACCTCGCTCCCGCGCTGAGACGACCCGGGCCGTCCCGGGCCGAGGCAGGCAGAGGTGGCGGTGGAGGCTGAGGAGCCGAGTCGCATTGGGCGGTGGCACCCCCGGCTCTCGGTGTGCGCCTACTCGTCGCGACAGCTCTCGCTCCACGAGGACCTCGCCCTCTACCGCCGTCTCGGCGTCGAACGGGTCGCGCTCAGCCTCTCGAAGATCGTCGAAGCCGGCGTCGACGCCGCCGTCGACTCGGTGCTCGAGGCGGGCCTGCATGTCGACGGGTTAGTGAGCGTGGTCCGGTTCGACTTGTCCGATCCCACTGGTTGGGAAGAGCAGCGCCGGCAACTACTCGACGCCCTCGACGTGGCGCAGCGGCTGGGTGCGACGGTGGTCCAGACGACCGGGGGTACGGCCCGCGGGGCCCGCTTCGAGCCGGCACTCGAGGCCTTCGCCGAAGCAATCGCGCCGGTCCTCGGCGCGGCCATCGAGCGGGGGGTGCGGGTGGCCCTCGAGCCGACCAGGCCGCAGTTCGCCCACGCCTCGTTCGTCCACTCGCTCGCCCAGGGCCTCGCCGTCGCCCGGCAGCTCGACCTCCAGCTCGTCGTGGACACGGTGCACGGGTGGTGGGAGCCGGGCTATGGGGCATTGCTCGCCGAGGCGGCGCCGGTGACCGCCACCGTGCAGATCGGCGACCTGCGCTTCGACGGGCCCGTCGTCGAGCGGGTGGTGCCCGGTGACGGCGAGCTCGACCTCGCCGCGACCTTCGCCTGCCTCCTCGGCGCCGACTACGGCGGCCCGTTCGAGCTCGAGATCCTCGGCCGCGCCGTCGAGGAGGAGGGCTACGAGCGGGCCATCGAGCGGTCCCTCGTCCACCTCGACGCCATCCTCCGCCGACTCGACGCCTGAGGCGACGGCCGTGTGCCTGCTCATCGTCCTGTCGGAGGTCTGCCCGGGCTACCCGCTCGTCGTGGCGGCCAACCGCGACGAGCGGACGGAGCGCCCGGCCGTCTCCATGACCGTCCTCCAGGACCGCGGACCGCGGATCCTCGGCGGCCGGGACGAGCTGGCCGGTGGGACCTGGCTGGCCGTCAACGAGCACGGCCTCGTGGCCGGACTCACCAACCGGCCGGTCTCGGGCGGGCGCGACGAGTCCAAGCGCTCGAGGGGCGAGCTGCCGCTGCGCCTCGCCCGGTGGCGGGCGGCGGACGAGGCCGTCGACGACCTCGTGGCCAACGTCGACCCCGGGCGCTACAACCCCTGCTGGTTCCTCGTCGCCGACCGCCGGACCGTCTACTACGTCGACCTCGCGCCTGAGGAGGGCCCGCCGGTGCGGGAGCTCGGACCGGGCATCCACGCCCTCGAGAACCGGCCGCTCGGCGGGCCGAGCCCGAAGGTCGACTACGTGACCTCCCGCCTCGAAGGTGTGGCCGACCTCGACCCGGCGTTCCGGCGGGCCCGCCTCGAGACCCTGCTGGCCGACCACACGGTGCCGCCCGGCGTCGAGCCACCGACCGCACCGGAGGATCCGGTCGAGGGCGAGGAAGCGCCGGCGCCGATCCCCGTGGCCGTGCACGCCTGCTGCGTGCACACCGACGGCTACGGCACGCGGTCGTCGCTGCTGATCGAGGTGGAGGCGGCGCCGGCTGCCCCGCCGGCGCTCCGCTCGGCCGACGGGCCCCCGTGCACCGCCCCCTTCGTCGACGTCGACGAGCTCTGGGGTTAGGGCTCGACCTTCTCGACCTTGTCGCCCACCCGGACGACGCCCGGCACGACGACCCGGGTGTTCACGCCGCGCAGGCGGAGCTGCCGGCCCTCGGGGGAGTTGACGAAGCGCAGGGCGTCGGTCCCGAAGCGGGCCGAGAACTTGGCGCACCCGGTGTGGGGGTGCTCGCTGATCTCGAGCACGGTCGACCCGACGGCGAGGAGAGAACCTGCAGGGAGGTGGTCGATGCTGATGTCGTAGTCCACGTAGAGCTGGTCCCCGGCGAGGGCCCGGCGGTCGGGGTCGGCGGCGACGAGGGCGGCCACCCGGGCGTTCATGACGGTCACCTGCCGGTCCACCCGCTCGGCGCTGTTGCCCACGGCGTCGGCCCGGGTCCGCCAGGTGTCGCCGATGAGGCCCTCGACCTGGTCGAGCGTCGCCTCGTCCACGAGCTCGCGCTCGTCCGCGGACGGCCGCCGGACGATGAGCTCGAGCCGGCCGTGGTCCGTGGGCGAGCGCCGGATGTCGGGGAGGCCGGCCTCGAGGGCCTGCGGGGACAGGTGCGACACGCAGAAATCATGGCATCCCGGCCGTGGACGCCCGACCACGTGAGCTCCGTCAGCCGCCCTTCGGGAACTCGAGGGTCAGGTTCCGTACCGAGCGGAGGCCGTCGGAGTAGCGGGGCTTGAAGCCCTCGGGCAGCGAGTAAGCCGGGATGCGGCGGTGCCACTCCCGGAGGGCCACCCGCAGCTCCTGCCGGGCGAGGTGCGACCCGAGACAACGGTGGATGCCGCCCCCGAAGGCCACGTGGCGGTTGGGGTTGCGGTGGAAGTCGACGGTCCCGGCCTCCTCGAACTCGTCTTCGTCGGTGTTGGCCGACCCGAGACAGGCGAGGACCGCGTCGCCCCGGTGCACCGGGCAGCCCTGGATCTCGGCGTTGTCGTGGGCCACCCGGATGATCGTCATGACCGGGGTCTCCCAGCGCAGGAGCTCTTCGACCGCCGAGGGGATGACGGCCGGGTCGTCGACGATCTCCTGGCGGTGCCCGGGGTGCTCGGCCAGGAACTTGAAGCTGCAGGTGAGCGTGTCGGTGATCGTGTCGAGGCCGGCCAGGATCATGAGGAAGCCGATGTCCATGATGTCTTCGTCGGTGAGCCGCTCACCCTCGACCTCGGCCACGAGGATCCGCGACAGGAGGTCTTCGCCGAGGGGCTCCGAGCGCCGCTTGGCGAGGGCCGTCTCGAAGTAGCGGTAGATGCGCTGGCTGTTGGCCTTGCGCTGCTCGAGTTGCTCCTCGGAGGTGCCGCTGGCCCGCTGATGGGTCTCGTTGAGCTCGAGCAGCAGTTCGAGGTCGTCGAGGGGGAGGCCGAAGAGCCGGAGGAAGATGGTCGACGGCAACGGGATGGCGAACTCGTTGGTGAAGTCCACCTCCCCCCGGTCGATGAAGCGATCGATGAACAGGTTCACCTGCTCGGTGATCTGGGGCTCGAGCTTGGCCATCTCCCGCGGGGCGAAGAGCGGGTCGAGGAGCTTGCGGAACTTGAGGTGGTCCGGCGGGTCGATCTGGAGCGGGATCAGCGGGCGGTCGGTGCCGAGCGGCGCCGCCTCCATGCCCGAGGAGAACACCTCGGGGTTGCGCAGGGCGTCGTCGAGGGCCTTCCTCGTCGTGGTCTGCACGGCGCCGGGGACGACGAGCACGGGCCGACGGGCCCGCATGCGGGCGTAGTGCGGCTGGGGGTACTCCAGGAAGTCCTGGCCCACGCCGCCGAAGGTCAGGAGGTCGGCGTCACCGAATTCGCCCCCGCCGTCGGTCGACGTGTCGCTGTCGGACCTGGTCGTCATCGTCACCCCCGGGGCTCGGCGCCGGCGGCGCCCGGTCCGGTCATCTTAAAGGCGGTCCCCCCTGGCGACCGGAGCCACCCGGCCCGGACCGGCGGCACGGCACGCCGATCCCTTAGGTAGTCTAACTATGTGGCTCTCAAACAGCTCCGGGACGAGCGCGTCCGCTCGGTGGCCGAATCGGCCGCCTGGCTGGCCAAACAGGCCGAGATCGCCCTCGGCCAGGTCGACCTCTCCCTCCCCCAGTACCGGCTGCTCGGGCTGCTGGCGGAGGGCTCGGCCATCTCGAAGGCCCTCGCCGACCGGCTTGACGTCCGGCCGCCGAGCGTCACCGCCCTCGTCGACGGGATGGTGGCGAGGGGGCTGATCGAGCGGCGCCACGCGGTCGACGACCGCCGGCAGGTGTCCCACGTCCTCACGAAAGAGGGGACCCGGGTCCTCGGCCGGGCCGACGACGTGGTCCACACCCGGCTGACGATGATCGCCGGCAGCCTGCCCGACGAGGAGGCCCAGCTCCTCGAGAGCCTCTCCCGATGGGGTGTCGCCCTGAGCGCCTACCACGCGGCGCGGATCGCGGCCAAGGCGGCGGCCAAGTGAAGACGCCGCTCCTGTCGAGGGGCCCGAGTCAGCCACCGCCCGACCCCGAGTCCGGCTCGCCGTTCCTCCCCGGCGCCGAGCCCTCCCGCTACGAGGCGCCTCGGGCGACCATCGACCCCGACCCGACCAAGAGTTGGCTACAGCGGGCGAAGCCCATCGTCTTCGCCCACAAGAGGATCTTCCTCACGTCGCTCATCCTGGCGTTCGTCGGCCTCGTCATCCAGGTCGAGATTCCCTATGTCCTGAACAACGCCATCAACAACGCCATCGTCGGGCACAAGGTGCTCGGCGTCGTGCACAAGTCGGCGCTCGGCCCCTACGTCATGGTGCTCGTGATCCTGGCTCTCGTCGGCGGCGTCACGGGCTACATCTCCCGCAAGTACATGTTCAAGACGGCCTACGCCATCGAGTTCGACCTCCGGAACATCATCTACGAGCACCTGACGAAGATGTCGTTCCCGTTCTACGACCGCGTGCAGTCCGGACAGCTCATCTCCCGGGCCAACTCCGACATCCGCTCGGTGCAGATGTACCTCACGTTCGCGCCGATGATCCTCGTGCAGTGCAGCATCGCCGTCGTGGCCTTCGGCTTCATGCTCTCGCTCAGCGTGCCGTTGGCCTTCGTGGCCATGATCCCGATGCCGTTCGTCTTCGTCACCGGCTGGCGGATGCGCCAGTCGATGTTCCCGGTGTCCTGGCTCATCCAGGCCCGCCTGGCCAATGTGGCCACCATCGTCGACGAGAACATCAACGGCGTCCGGGTCGTGAGGTCCTTCGCCGCCGAGCAGCAGCAGCTCTCCTCGCTGGCCCGTGAGGCCGACAAGGTCCAATGGAGCTACGTGAAGGACGCCGACCTGCGGGCCCGCTGGACGCCGGCCATGCAGAACCTCCCGCAGCTGGGGCTGGCCCTCGTGCTCCTGGTCGGGGGGTGGCTGGTCATCCACGGCGAGCTCCAGGTCGGGGCGATGGCCGCCTTCCCGGCCTACATGCTGATGATGCAGATCCCCTTCATGATGCTCGGGATGATCATCATGATGGGTCAGCGGGCCGCGGCCTCGGCCGGACGCATCTACGAGGTGCTCGACGAGAAGCCCACCGTGGTCGACCGGCCGGGCGCCGTCGACCTCGTCACGTGCGAGGGCGACGTCAGCTTCGACTCGGTCGACTTCGCCTACGGCGAGAACCAACCCATGATCCTCTCCGGCCTCGACCTGCACCTGCGGCCGGGCGAGACCGTGGCCCTGGTCGGGCGCACCGGTTCGGGCAAGTCCACCGTGGCCCGCCTGCTCCCCCGCTTCTACGACGTCACGGGGGGCAAGATCCTGGTCGACGGACAGGACGTGCGGAACCTCACCCTGGCCAGCCTCCGCTCGCACATCGGCATCGTCCTCGACGAGCCGTTCCTCTTCTCGATCTCGATCCGGGACAACATCGCCTACGGCCGGCCCGACGCCGACCTCGCCGACGTCGAGGCGGCGGCCAAGGCGGCCGGGGCGGACGAGTTCATCCGGGACCTCCCGGAGGGCTACGACGCCGTGGTCGGCGAGCGCGGTTACACGCTGTCCGGCGGGCAGCGCCAGCGGCTGTCCATCGCCCGGACCCTCCTCGTCAACCCGCAGATCCTCGTCTTCGACGACGCGACGAGCGCCATCGACGTCCAGGTGGAGCTCCAAATCCACGACTCGCTGCGCAAGCTGATGGAGGGGCGGACCACGCTCATCATCGCCCACCGCCTCTCCACTATCGGCCTGGCCGACCGGGTGGTCCTGCTCGACGAGGGCCACATCGTGGCCGACGGGACCCACGCCGAGCTCCTGGCGACCACCCCGCTCTACGCCGAGGTGCTGGCCCAGGCCGAGCAGGCCGAGCGGGCCGCCCGGGACGCGATGGCGCGCGAGGCCGAGCGCATCGTCCACCACGAGCCGGGCCGCGTCGGGAACGGCCACGTGCCCACCGACAACGGCGCCAGCCGCACCGACCCCGGCGACCCCTTCGACGAGGGCGGTCTCCTCGACGACCCCCTCGAGGACGGGGAGGCGTACTGATGGCCTGGGGCGGCATGGGCGGCGGCTTCGTAGGCTCGGCGGCCGGACAGTCCGCCGCGGCGGGCCTGCCCTTCGGCGGCATCCCCTCCGAGCTGCAGAAGGGCGTCGACGAGCTCCTCGACGAGGAGCCCGAGCACGGCGAGCCGGACGTCACCTTCACGCAGGTCGTCCCGCCGTCGGACCGGCGCACGCTGACGCTCTGGCGGTTGCTCTCCGAGTACCCCGGGATGCTCGTCCTCGCGGGCATCCTCATCATGATCATCGCCTTCACGATGCAGCTCGGTCCGAAGTTCACCGAGTACGCCATCAACAACGGGATGATCCCGCACCACGAGAACTTCAGTGCCGTGGTGATGGCCTCGATCGGCTACCTGCTCGCCGTGGGCATCACCGCCATCTGCCAGCGCTTCCAGGTGCAGGTCTCCGGGCGCATCGCCGCCTGGGTCATGAACGACCTGCGGAACCGGGTCTTCGCCCACCTCCAGCGGATGTCGCTCGACTTCTTCACCGCCGAGAAGGCGGGCGTGATCATGACCCGCATGACGAGCGACATCGAGAACCTCCAGCAGCTGCTGCAGGACGGCCTCTCGCAGTTCGCCATCCAGATCCTCACGATGATCTGGGTCACGATCTTCATGTTCACGACGAACGTGCGGCTCTCCGCCATCACGCTCACCCTCGTCCTCCCCCCGCTCCTCATCAGCTCGGTGTGGTTCCACCGGGCCTCCAACCGGGGCTACGACAAGGTGCGCGACGGCATTGCCAAGGTGCTGTCCGACCTCTCCGAGAGCCTCTCGGGTGTGCGGATCGTGGCCGCCTTCAACCGGCAGCGGCGCAACGTCGTCCACCACCGCAACGTGGTCGGCGAGTACAAGGACGCCAACGACTACACCGCCGAGGTCAACGCCCGCTACGGGCCCGGGACCCAGATGCTCGGCTGGCTCGGCCAGGCGATCATCCTCGCCGTCGGGGGCACGATGGTGGTCCACCACGAGCTCACGCCGGGCGCCCTCATCGCCTTCTTCTTGTACCTCAACCGGTTCTTCCAGCCGATCCAGATGCTCACCCAGCAGTACAACGTCTTCCAGCAGGGCCAGTCGTCCATCTTCAAGCTGCGCACGCTCTTCGAGACCGACCCGAGCGTGCCCGAGGCCGAGGACGCCGAGGAGCTGCCGCCGGTCGAGGGCGAGATCGTGTTCGAGGACGTCAGCTTCGGCTACGACCCCGAGCTGCCGGTCCTCCACGACGTGAACCTGCGCATCGCTCCGGGTGAGACCGTGGCCTTCGTCGGCCCGACCGGGGCCGGCAAGTCCACGATGGCCAAGCTGGTGACCCGCTTCTACGACCCGACCGAGGGTCGGGTGCTCATCGACGGCCACGACCTGCGGCACGTGACCTTCGCCTCGCTGCGGCGCCAGCTCGGGGTGGTGCCCCAAGAGCCCTTCCTCTTCGCCGGGACCATCCGGGACAACGTGGCCTTCGCCCGACCCGAGGCCGACGTGGACGAGGTGTGGGAGGCGGTGCGCCGCGTCGGCCTCGTCGAGGTGGTCGAGCGGCTCCCGAACCAGTTGGACACGGTGGTCCACGAACGGGGGCAGTCCCTCTCGTCGGGCGAGCGGCAGCTGATCGCCCTCGCCCGGGCCTTCCTCGCCCATCCCCGGGTCCTCGTGCTCGACGAGGCCACCTCGAACCTCGACCTTTTGTCGGAGACGAAGATCGAGGCGGCCCTCGACGTCCTCCTCGAGGCGCGCACGGCGGTGCTCATCGCCCACCGCCTGTCGACGGCGATGCGGGCCGACCGCATCGTGGTCGTCGACGAAGGTCGGCTGGTCGAGATGGGCAGCCACGACGAGCTGGTGGCCCTCGGTGGCCGCTACGCCGAGATGTACGAGACCTGGATCAGCCAGGCCGAGACCGAGCAGCCCACCGCGGGCCCGAAGCGCTGACCGGCGCCGGTCGGCCGGCGAGATCAGGAAGCGGCGGTGTGCGCGGCCTCGCCGAGGTAGCGGTCCAGCACCTCCTGGTGGGCCTCCGAGGAGGCGCCCGCCCAGCCGACGCGGCCGCGGTTGAGGATCATGCAGTTGTCGGCGAAGGCCAACGCCCGGTGGACGAACTGCTCGATGAGGACGATCGTGATGCCGCTCTCCCTGGCCTTTTGGAGGCTGTCGAAGACCGCCTCGGCGACCATCGGGGCCAGGCCGAGCGACATCTCGTCGGCGATGATCAGCTTCGGCGTCACGGCCAGGGCCCGGCCGAGGGCCAGCATCTGCTGCTCACCGCCCGAGAGGCTCCCCGCCCGCTGCTGGCGGCGGACGCCGAGCACCGGGAACAGCTGCATCGCCCGGTCGATGGCCTCGGCCCGGCCACTGCGCTTCACGTCGACCACCGCCATCCGGAGGTTCTCGATCACGGAGAGGCCGGGGAAGATGCCCCGGCCCTCCGGGATGTAGTTGAGGCCGCGCCGGCGGATCTTGTGGGCGGCGAGCTTGGTGATGTCCTCGCCGTCGAAGACCACCTTGCCGGCGCTCGCCGCAACGAGGCCGGAGACCTTGCGGGCGAGCGTGCTCTTGCCGGCACCGTTGGCCCCGAGCACGGCGAGGGCCGAGCCCGCCCTGACCTCGAGGCGCACGCCGAAGAGCGCCTGGGAGGGCCCGTAGCGGACGTCGAGGTCGCTCACCGTGAGCATGACGTCGCCCTCCGGTTCGCCGCCCTCGGGACTGCTCACTCCCCGGCCCCCTCGGGCCCGGTGGTCGACTCGACCGCGGGGTGGGGCGTGGCGACCGCACCGTTGCGGGCCGGCGGGGCCGTGGCCACCGCGTCGTCGTCGCCGAGGTAGGCGGCCCGCACGGCCGGGTCGGCCCGGACCTCCTCGGCGCTGCCCTCGGCGATCAGCTGGCCGAAGTCGAGCACGTAGATCTTCGAGGAGAGAGCGAGCACCGAGGCCACGTCGTGCTCGACCATGAGGAGCGACACCTCGTGGTCCGGGTTGTCCACCACCCTCTGGAAGGACTCGGAGAGCTGCTCGGACTCGTGGAGGTCGAGGCCAGAGAGCGGCTCGTCGAGTAGGACGACGCTCGGCCCGGTCGCCAGGGCGCGGCCGATCTCGACCAGCCGGGACATGCCGAGGGGGAGCACGGCCACCGGCGTGCGGGCGATCTTGGTCAGGTCGAGCAGCTCGAGCAGCGCCTCGACCGCCTCGGTCTCCTCCTTCGGCGGGGGGAAGACGGCGCGGAAGTCGATGAGGTCACGCCAGAGCCGGTGACGCTCGTTGCGCACCCGATAGCCGAGCACCAGGTGCTCGCGGACCGTGAGGCCCAAGAACAGCTCGGGCTGCTGGAAGGTGCGGGCCAGGCCCTTGCGGGCCCTCGCCATCGGCGTGGCCGACGTGACGTCCTCACCCTTGATGAAGACCCGGCCCTTCTCCGGGCGGAGCAGGCCGGAGAGGACGCCGAACAACGTGCTCTTGCCGGCGCCGTTGGGGCCGACGAGCCCGACGATCGTGCCCGACGGCACCTTGATCGCCACGTCGGACAGGGCGACCAGCCCGCCGAAGCGCACCGTGACCTCGGTCGCCGCGAGGACCGGCGGACTGGGGGCCTCGGTCGTCACGACGAGACCTCCGAGGCGATGTGCGCCGGGGGCTCCTCGCCGAGCACGAGCTCCCGCTCGTCCTGCGGCACCCCCTCGAGCACGGGCGGGGGTGCCTGACGGGACAGCTTGAAGAGGAGCCGGCGGAACTGACGGCCCTGCTCGGCCAGCGTGCCGTCGGGGAACTTGGCGATGCCGATGGCCCCCAACCCGAAGAGGAGCGGCGGGACCTGCGCCGTCCAGGTCGGCCAGTTGAGGGTGAGCCCCGGCAGGATGCTGAAGGTGAGACCGGCGAAGAGCGCGGCCGAGCACGAGCGCACGCCGGCGGTCACGAGGACGGCCAGCCAGGCGACGCCGACGAACGTCTCGAAGTTCATCGGCTGGGCCGAGGTCTGGGCGGTGGCGAGGAACCCCCCGCCGATGCCGGCGACCATGGCCGCCAACCCGGCCACGATCGTCTTCATCTGGAGCACGCTGATGCCGAGGGTCCGCGAGCCCGGCTCGCTCCAGCGCACCGCGTTGAGGGCCAGCCCGGTCGTGGAACGGCGCAGGTTGACGACGAGGAGGGCCACGACGCAAAAGACAATCAGCAAGAAGTAGGTGAAGGCGATGTTGCCCGAGACGAACTTCGGCGGAGCCATGTTCACCCCGAGCCCGGAGTTCTGGAAGATGCCCTGGGTGAAGAAGAGGTTGTCCATCAACAACCCGAACGTGAGCGTGACCAGGGCCACGTACAGGTCGCCCAGGCGGATGGTGAAGAACCCGATGATGACGCCCATCGGCAGCGCGACGAGCCCGCCGGCCACGATCGCCGCCAGGATCGGCCAGCCGTGGTTCGTGGCCAGCTGCGCCGCGGTCACCGCCCCCACGCCGGCGAACGTGATCTGACAGAGCCAGATCATGCCGCCCTCCCCGGTCACGAGCGTGAACGAGAGGAAGATGATGCCGTAGGCCACCCCGGCTTCGATGAGCGGCGTGTAGTAGGAGGGGAGGGGCAGCACGGGCAGGATGAACGCCACGACGATGAGGAAGGCCGGACCGGCATACTTGCCGATGAGGCCGAGCGAGCCGGTCTGCAGCGTGGCCACGCTCGTCGACCCGGCAAGCTGGCTCTCCCCCTGCGGCAGGATCGCCCGGTCGAGCGCCCCTCCGACCCCCTCGGTCTCGCTCACCCGACCGGTGCGGATGAGGTTGTAGATCAAGAAGATGGCGATGAAGATGAACGGGATGGCCTCGATCAACTCGCCGGTCCAGGGGCTCGACGGGGGGAGCTTCCACTGGATGAGCGACGTCACCACGCCCATCAGCACGCCGACGATCACGGCCACCGGCAGGCTGCGGAGCTTCGCCGCGACCACCGCGGCGAACGCCGAGGCGAGGAGGAGGGTGAAGTTGGCCGGGTCGAGGCCGATGTTCGGCGCCACGAGCACGCCCGTGAGGCCGGCGAGGAAACTGCCCACCGCCCACACGCCGACCGAGATGGCCCCGACGCTCGAACCGGAGAGGCTGGTCATGGCCGGCGAGTCCACCATGGCCCGGACCTTCAGGCCGACCTCGGTATAGCGCAGCACGCCGGCCCCGAGGACCACGGAGCCCACGACGGCGATGTAGATGATGACCGTGTCCAGCGTCACGGGCACGCCCAGGAAGTCGAAGACCCGGACGGGCTCGGGGGCCAGGCCCGGCGCCTTCAAGATGGCCCCGTTGCCGAAGATGATCGTGGCCAATGCCGGGATCGTGACCGAGAGTCCCAGCGTGACGACCACCTTGACGAGGGCCGAGGACAGCCGGAGGAACCGGAAGACGGCGTAGTAGAGGGCGATGCCGAGGGCCGGACCGGCGACGAACAGGGCCAGAGCGGCGGCCGGCACGATGCCCCAGTTATGTTGCACGTGCAGGAAGTAGTAGAAGCGGGCGATGAAGAAGGCCATCGAGGCGAACGCGAAGTTCAAGATGCCCGACGACACGTACGTGATGACCAGGCCGGACGCGGCGATCGCATAGATCCCCCCAGTCGCCAGTCCGGCTATCACGTACTGGAGCACTCGCCCCCCTTCGGACCCTGGCTCGCCGCCGCCCTGTCTACCCCGCCACCGCCGGCGCCCGGACGGCGCCCATGGCCGTGGCTGGCGCACCGGTCCGGCAGTCCCTGCGGCGGCCGGCTCCCCGGCCCCGGACCGGAGCGCCCGGCATCGTATCTCGGTGACCGTCCAGCGGCCCTTGGGCCACCGCCGCAGGCCCGCCCGTCCGTCCCGCGAACCCCGTTGGTCCGGACTGTAAATCCCATTTCCGCAACCCATCCCCCGCTGCTACCATCGAAGAAGGGCGCGCGCGCCTCTTCACCCGCCGGCCGGGGAGCACATCGCCGCTGCCGAACGAGCGGTCCAGCGCAACACGAAGGAGCCAAGGATTCCCATGCCGTCACGAGTGCTCGACTTCCCCGTCTTCGACGTCGACAACCACATGTACGAGACGACGGACGCTTTCACGAAGTTCCTACCGCCGGAGTACGCCGACCTCATCAAGTACGTCTCCGTGAACGGCCGCACCAAGATCGCCGTCAAGAACAAGATCAGCGACTACATCCCGAACCCCACGTTCGAGGTGGTGGCGGCGCCGGGCGCTCAGGAGGAGTACTTCAAGCACGGGAACCCCGAGGGCAAGTCCCGGCGGGAGATCATGGGCAAGCCGATCCGGGCCCTCCCGGCCTTCTTCGACCCCGAGCCCCGCCTGGCCCTGATGGACGAGCTGGGCGTGGACCGGGCCCTCATGTGGCCGACGCTGGCCAGCCTCCTCGAGGAGCGCATGTCCGACGACCCGCCGGCCACGCACGCGGTGATCCACGCCCTCAACCAGTGGATGTACGAGCACTGGACGTTCAACTACCAGGACCGCATCTTCCCCACCCCGGTCATCACGCTGCCCATCTTGGACAAGGCCATCGAGGAGCTGGAGTGGGTGCTCGAACGGGGGGCCCGGGTGATCCTCGTCCGGCCGGCCCCGGTGCCGGGCTTCATGGGCCGCCGTTCGATGGCGCTGCCCGAGTTCGACCCGTTCTGGCAGAAGGTGGCCGAGGCCGACATCCTCGTCGGCATGCACTCGTCGGACAGCGGCTACCAGCGCTACATCAACGAGTGGGAGGGCGTCCGGGACGGCGAGATGCTGCCGTTCAAGGGCGGGTCGGGCTTCGCTGCCATCATCGGCCACCAGGGTCGCACGATCGTCGACACCGTCGCCTCCCTCGTGGGGCACGGGCTGTGCACCCGGTTCCCGACGCTCAAGTTCGCCCCGGTCGAGAACGGGAGCAACTGGGTGCGGCCGCTCCTCCACGACATGGAGCACGCCTGGGACACCTCGCCTCGGCTCTTCGAGGAGAACCCGGTCGAGGTCTTCAAGCGCAACATCTGGGTGCACCCCTTCCACGAGGAGGACCCCGTGGGCCTCGTCAAGCTGCTCGGGGCGGACCGGGTGCTCTTCGGCTCGGACTTCCCGCACCCCGAGGGCATGTCCGACCCGATCAGCTTCGTGAAGGAACTCGACGGGCTCCCGGACGAGGACGTCCGCAAGGTCATGGGCGGCAACCTCGGCAAGATCATGAAGGTGGCCGCCTGAGCAGCGCCCGCCGCGGCGGTCCGTCCGCTGCGCAGGATGACCAGGCGCGCCCTGTCATGACTTCTTCACGCGATTGACATAACCTCCTTGGCGGGCCACCATGGCCCGACAGCTTCGAGGCACAAGGGGGGGCGATGCGACGTGTCGTCCGGAAGTACAGGCCTTTCTCACTCGTCGCCGCGGTGGCGGTCCTGGTGACGGCGATGGTGACGCTCGGTGCCGCACCGAGCGGGGCCTCCGGTGGACTGACCGCCAGCGCGCCGGGTATCACGCCGACGACGATCACGCTCGGTCTGCCGCTGGCCGAGACCGGCGTGGCCGCCTCGACCTTCGAGGACGCCCCGATCGGCGCGATGGCTCGGGTCGCCTACCAGAACGCCCACGGCGGGGTGGACGGCCGCAAGCTCGTGCTCGACATCGTGAACGACAACTCGAGCCCGAGCCTCGTGCTCACCTCGGCCCAGGACCTCCTCTCGAAGGGGGCCTTCGGGATCGTGGCCTTCGACCCGTTCTTCTTCTCCGCCGCCCCGTACCTCCAGCAGCAGGGTGTCCCCGTGGCCGGCTTCGCCCTCGACGGGATCGAGTGGGGCCAACAGCCCTACACCAACATGTTCAGTTTCAACGGCAGCTTCGACTCCCACTTCCCGGCCAACAGCAGCGGCGGCCTCTTCTTGAAGCAGCACGGCGTCACGAAGTTCGCCGTGCTCGCCTACAACGTGTCGAAGTCCTCGACCGCCGCGGCGACCGGGTTCGCCTTCTCGGCCAAGCACGCCGGCATCGCCGTGCCCTACGAGAACCTCTCGGTCCCGTTCGGATCGTCGGACTTCACGTCGATCGCCCTCCAGATGAAGTCGGACGGGATCAACGGCGTCTACGCCGGCCTCGTCGAGTCCTCGGACATCGGGCTCCTCACCGCGATGAAGGACGCCGGGATCAAGCTGAAGGTCGTGGACCTGTCGACCGGGTACGGCGACCAGGTGATCGACCAGCCGGCCGCCAACCAGGCGGCCCAGGGCGTCTACTTCGGCTCCGAGACCGTGCCCATCGAGAAGCACTCGCCGGCCACCGTGGCCTGGCTCAACGCCCTCGTCAAGTACTCGCACGGCGCCTTCAAGGCCGGGACCATCCCCGACTTCGGGGTCTTTGGCGGCTGGGTCAGCCTCGACACGATGATCTACGGCCTGGAGCACGCGGGGAAGAACCCCACCCGGGCCTCCTTCGAGCAGGCGCTCGACCGTACGAGTGGCTACACGGCCAACGGCCTCCTGGCCACCCCGTCCAGCTGGACCCATTTCGGGACGGCACCGTCCTACACCTGCGCCTACAACGAGCAGCTGGTGGGGAAGAAGTTCATCCCAACGGAGGACTGCGGCCATCTCCTGCCCAACAGCAACCAGGCCTAGGCGGCACCGCATGACGCTGCCGGCGGGCGGACGGTCGGGGCCGAGGCGACGAAGGGGGCTCGGGTGGTTCGGCCCGCTCGCCGCGCTGTCCGTCCTCGCCGCCGTCGGGTACCCGACGGCGCCGGCCGGGGCCACGGGGGGACTCACGGCCAGCGCCCCGGGGGTCACGCCGACCACGATCACGATCGGCTACCCGGTGGCCGAGACCGGGGTGGCCGCCACGACCTTCCAGGACGCGCCGGCCGGCGCCATGGCCCGGGTGGCCTACCAGAACGCCCACGGCGGGGTGGACGGGCGCAAGCTCGTGCTCGACGTGGTCAACGACGAGTCGAGCCCGAACCTCGTCCTCTCGTCCGCCGAGGACCTCGTGTCGCGGGGCGTGTTCGGGGTGATCGGGTTCGACGCCTTCACCTACATGGCGGCGCCCTACCTCCACGCCCAGGGCGTGCCGGTCACCGGTTGGACGGTCGACGGTCTCGAGTGGGGCAAGCAGCCCTACACCAACATGTTCGACTACGCGGGCGAATTCGATCCCCACTTCCCAGTCAACAGCTACGACGGGACGTTCATGAAGAGCCTCGGCGTCACCCGGCTGGCCGTCCTGGCCTACAACCTCTCCCCGATCTCGACCGCCGCGGCGACCGGGTTCGCTCTCTCGGCCAAGCGCGCCGGCGTCGCCGTGCCCTACGAGAACCTCTCGGTCCCCTTCGGGACCTCGGACTTCAGCAGCATCGCCCTCACGATGAAGTCCGAGCACATCAACGGGGTCTACGCCGGCATGCTCGAGGGCTCGAACATCGGCCTGCTCACCGCCATCCGCCAGGCCGGCATCCCGATGAAGGGGGTCCTCCTCCCGACCGGCTACGGCGAGCAGCTCGTCTCCCAGCCGGCCACCAACCAGGCGGCCCAGGGGGCCTACTTCAGCGACTACACCGTGCCGATCTGGGACCACACGGCAGCCACCGTCGCCTGGACCAAGGCCTTGGCCAAGTACGCACCTGGCTCCTACCAGCTCGGCCAGGTCCCGGACTTCGGCCTCTTCGGCGGCTGGATCACCGTCGACCTCATGATCTACGGGCTGGAGCACGCCGGCAAGAACCCCACCCGGGCCTCCTTCGAGAAGGCGCTCGATGCGACGACGGACTACACCGGCGGCGGCCTGTTGCCCGGTCCGGCGAACTTCACCCACTTCGGCCAGGCGGCGCCGTACGGCTGTGCCGTCTTCGAGAAGCTCACCGGGAAGCACTTCGACCCGGTGAAGGTCTGCGGCCACATCCTCCCGCACAGCAACCAGAACTGAGGGAGAGGGGTTCCCGGCGCCGGCCGGGACGGGCTGGCTAACGTCTGGCTCCGAAGCGTCCATGCCCCTGAACCCCCAAGGAGGCGCCATGTCCGCAACTCTCCAGGCCCGTCCGCGCCGACGCTGGCGCGGCCTCGCCGGCGTGGCGGCCTCGGCCGCCGTCCTGGCCGGCTCCCTCGTGGTCGCCGCCGGGGTGGCCACCCCGGCCGGCGCGGTGACGACGCACACGGCGACGTTCCTTCTGAGCCCGAGCCTGAGCCCGAGCCCGTTCAACGAGTTCCTCGGGACGTCCTGCCCCAGCACCACGTGGTGCATGGCCGTCGGTGAGCAGTCCTCCGGTGTGGACCAGACCCTGGCCGAGGCCTTCAACGCCGGTACCTGGTCGGTGCTCCCCACGTTCAACACGACCAACACCCAGACCAACCTGTTGAACGCGGTGTCGTGCCCCACCACCACCTGGTGCATGGCCGCCGGGTACGAGGAGTCCTCCGGCCACCAGGAGCCGATGACCCAGGTGTACCAGGGCGGGGCCTGGTCGAACAGCAACAGCCTCACCCCGAACGCCGGCCAGAACACCGACGCCACGGCGATCTCCTGCCCGACGACCACGTTCTGCGTCGCCGTCGGGTGGAGCGGCAACAACCGCGTCCCCTGGTCCGAGACCTGGAACGGGGCCACCTGGGCGCTCGACACGAGCATCGCCCCGCCACCCATGCTGAACGGGAACTACGAGCTCTACGGGGTGTCCTGCCCGAGTGCGGCGTACTGCACCGCCGTGGGCTTCGCCGATACCACGGTCAACGAGATCGGCTACATCGTGGTGTCGACCGACGGGGGCAACACCTGGTCCTTCGTCCCTGGCGCCGGGGTCAACGCCTTCACCACGCTCAATGCAGTGTCGTGCACCAGCCCGACGTTCTGTTCCGCCGTGGGCGGCGCCTCCCTCGGCGAGGAGGGTGAGATCACCTTCGCCGAGCAGTGGAACGGCACCATGTGGTCCGTCGTCCCGACCCCGACCTCTCCGGTGCCGGGAGCGCTCGAGAGTGAGATGCTCGGCGTGTCCTGCGTGTCGCCCGCTTCGTGCGCCGCGGTCGGCTACTCCGTCACGACCCTTCTGGTCGGCATCCAGTTCGTCATGGGCTTCAACGGCCGGACGTGGTCGGCGATCTCGGCCGAGCACGTCGCAGGCGCGCTGAACGAGGTCAACGGCGTCTCGTGCGCCGCCACGTCGATGTGCCTGACCGTCGGTAACTCCAGCCCGGGACCGACCTCGGCCACCCTCGCCCTCATCGGGCCCACCCTCGCGCCCGAGGGCTACTGGGTGGTGGGCAAGGACGGCGGGGTCTTCGGCTTCAACGCCACCTTCTTCGGCTCGGTGCCCGGGCTCGGCATCCACGTCAACAACATCGTGGGCATCGCCGCGGCCCCGGACGGCCACGGCTACTGGCTGCTCGGCTCCGACGGCGGGGTGTTCGGCTTCGGCTCGGCCCTGTTCTACGGCTCCCTGCCCGGTTCGGGTATCCACGTGAACAACGCCGTGGCCATCGCCTCGAGCCCGAGCGGCCACGGGTACTGGGTCGTCGACGCCAACGGCGGGGTCTACTCGTACGGTGACGCCGCCTTCTTCGGCTCCGTCCCAGGCGTCGGCGTGAGCATCAGCAACGTGGTGGGCATCGCCGCCTCGCCCAGCGGCGGGGGCTACTTCATCACCGCGGCCGACGGCTCGGTCTACGCCTTCGGCGTGCCCTACGCCGGCGGCAGCACCCACGCCACCAACGTGGTCGGCATCGCCGCCACCACCGGCACGAACGGGGGCGGCTACTGGCTGGCCAGCGCCACGGGCGGCCTGGGGGCCTACGACGCCCCGAGCATCGGCTCGCTCATCGTCTCCGGTGTCACGGTCGGCAACATCGTCGGGGTGTCCTCGACGAACGGCGGTGACGGCGTGTGGATGGTGGGGTCGGACGGGGGGGTGTTCACTCTCGGCGGCGCCCCGTTCCTCGGCTCTCTCCCGGCCATTGGTGTCAGCGTCAACAACATCGACGGCATCGCCGCCACCTGACCAAGCGAGCCACCGACCACGGGGGCCGGCCGAGGCCGGCCCCCGTGGCGCGTCCGCGGCCGGGAACGACGGCGGCGCCACCGTGAGCGCCTAATCTCCCCAGGCCATGGAGCCGACGCGGCTGTCGGAGGCCCGGGCGGCCTGGGAGCGACACGGTTGGTGCCTGCTCGAGGCGTGCCTCCCGGCAGAGGACCTGGCCGGGGTGCCGGCCGCCCTCGGCCACCTCTTCCCGACGGCCGCCGAGATGGAGGAGGGCGAGACGGACCAGACCCGGCGCTGGCGCGACTGGGACGCCGCCTGGCCCGAGTTCCCCTTCCGCAGCGCCACCCTGAACCGGCTGGCCCTCCACGACGCGGTCCTCGACCTGGCCGAGACGCTCCTCGGCGACGACGTCCGGCTCTACCTCGCCCTCGTCACGGCCAAGTTCGCCGGGCAGTCCTCGGGCTACAACCGGCTGCTCCACGCCGACTACCCCAACCACATGCTCGTCGTGCCCCGGGCCGAGCGCGGCTACCAGCAGCTCGAGCTCCTGATCTACCTGTGCGACGTCTCCGAGGCGAACGGGGCGACCCACTTCCTGTCGGTCGAGGCGACTGCCGAGGTCCCCGTCGAGCGCCACACGCTCGACGTCGCCGAGTACGCCCAGTGCTACGAGGACGACGTCGCCGCCTGCGGGCCGTCCGGCTCGATCGCGGCCTACCGGCCCGACGTCTACCACCGCTCCGTCGACCCCGACACCAAGGGCTTCTCGCGATTCCTGCTCCACGTCTCGTTCCGGCCGGCCGCCGCCGAGTGGGGCGGCTACCAGGCCTGGCCCTTCAAGGGCTTCTCGCCCGAATGGCACCGCTTCGTGGCCGGCGCCGGGCCGCGCCAGCTCGGCGTCCTCGGGTTCCCCCGGCCGGGCCACCCCTACTGGACCGAGGAGACACTGGCCGGCGTCGGTGCCCGTTACCCGGGCCTCGACCTCTCCCCCTGGCGCGAGGCGGCAGCGCGGTCGTGAGCACCTACCAGTTCGCCGAGGTCTGGGAGACCGTGGCCGGGCGGCTGCCCTCCGCCCCCGCCCTGCTCCACGGCGACGAGACCGTCGACTGGGCCACGTTCGACCGCCGGGCCGACTCCCTCGCCGCCTGGCTGCTCGAGCACGGCGCCACGCAGGACGGGACGTTCGCCCAGTACCTCTACTCGTCGCCGGCCTACCTCGAGTGCGTCTACGCCTGCTGGAAGCTCGGCATCGCCCCGGTCAACACCAACTACCGCTACGGCGCCGAGGAGCTCGTCTACCTCTGGGACAACGCCGACACCACCACCGTGGCCTTCCACGGGGTCTTCGCCGACACGGTCGAGCCGATCGTCGGGCGACTGCCCGGAGTCGGGCGGTGGCTCTGGGTGGACGACGGCACAGGGCCCTGCCCCGACTGGGCCAGCCCGTTCGGCGAGGCCACGGGGGCCTCGCCCGCTCGGGTGGTGCCGCCGTGGGGCCGCTCGCCCGACGACCTGTTCCTGATCTACACGGGCGGCACGACCGGCCTGCCGAAGGGCGTGATGTGGCGGCAGGACGATCTCTTCGGCGCGGTCAACCGCTCGGCGCCGGTCCGCTACCCCGACGACGGGAGTCCGGCCGACGTGGCCCCGCTCCTCTTGCGGCCCGGACCGTCGCTCGTCGCCGCCGCCCCCCTCATGCACGGCACCGGGCTCTTCAGCTCGTTCGGGACGCTGTCGAGCGGGGGCGCGGTCATCACCTTGCCCGAGCGCCGCTTCTCGGCCGAGTCCCTCCTCGACGCGGTGGTGCGCCACCGAGCCAAGGGGATCGCCCTCGTGGGCGACGCCTTCGCCCGACCCGTGCTCGCCGCCCTCGACGCCGAGCCTGACCGCTGGGACGTGTCGTCGCTCAGGATCATCATGTCGTCGGGCGTCATGTGGTCGACCGAGGTGAAGGAGGGACTGCTCCGCCACAACCCCGAGCTCATCCTCGTGGACAGCCTCGGCTCCTCGGAGGGTCTCGGGACCGCCCGGGCCGTCTCAGGGAACTCGCCCGAAGCGACGAAGGGGCCCACCGGTCGCTTCGCCTTCGGCCCCTACACGCAGGTGTTCACCGAGGACGGCCAACGGGTCGAGCCGGGCTCGGGGGAACGGGGACTCCTCGCCCAGCGCGGCCGCATCCCGCTCGGTTACTACAAGGACCCCGAGAAATCGGCCCGCACCTTCCCGGTCATCGACGGCGAGCGCTGGTCGGTGCCGGGCGACTACGCCACGGTGGAGGCCGACGGCACGATCGTGCTGCTCGGCCGGGGCTCGGCCTGCATCAACACGGGCGGCGAGAAGGTCTTCCCCGAGGAGGTCGAGGAAGCGCTGAAGACGCATCCCGACGTGGACGACGCCGTCTGCGTCGGCCTGCCCGACGAGCGCTTCGGCGAGCGGGTCGTGGCCGTCGTGGCCCCGGTGACCGGGGCCCATCCCGACCCCGGGGAGCTCATCGACCACGTGAAGGGGCGGCTCGCCCACTACAAGGCGCCCCGGCAGGTCCTCCTCGTCCCGGCCCTGGGCCGGGCGGCCAACGGCAAGGCCGATTACCGGACGCTGAAGGACCTTGCGCAGCGCGAGCTCGGCCCGCCGGCCAGCTGACGAGACGGGTCAGGCCCGGCCCATCATCGCCTTCACGAAGGGCGCCTCGAAGGCGTCGGTGAAGCCGGCACTCACGTAGCCGGCGTCGATCACGAAGCTGACGCCGTTCACGTGGCTGGCTGCCGCGCTGCAGAGGAACACGAGCGGGTAGGCCTGCTCCTCGGGCGTCGACGGCGGCAACCCGAGCGACTCCCGGTAGTCCTGGCCGAAGGCCAGCCAGAGGTCGGCGTTGGCCCGGGCGAGCGGCGTGTCGGTCGGGCCGGGCATCGTGGCGTTGATCCGCACGCCCTTCTGCAAGAAGGGATAGGCCTGCCGGGCCACGTAGGCGCAGATCACCTGCTTCGTGAAGAGGTAGTTGGCCCGCTCGGGGTGGGCCTCCATCCACTTGGCGGCGGACTCGAAGTCCGGCGTCTCCAGAAACTCGGCGATGAGCGGGAGCTGGTCCTCCCACCCGAGCCCGGCCCCCGAGGAGATCATGGCCACGGCTGACCCCGGCGGCAGCATGTCCTCGTCGAAGAACCGTTCGATCAGATGGCGGGCCCCGATGAAGTTCACCTTCTCGATCCCCGGCGTCCCGTCGGCCACCCCGGCGCACGACAGGAGGGCGTGCACCGGGCCGCCGCACTCGTCGATCGCCGCGTCGATGGCGTCCATGTCCCGCAGGTCCACCTGGATGACCTTGGCTCCGGGCAGGTCGACCGGGGCGTAGTCCATGACGACGACGTCGGCGCCGAGGTCTTTGATGAGCTTGGCGCAGGCCGCCCCCATGCCGGTGGCGCCGCCCACCACGAGCGCCCGCTTCCCGTCGAACTTGAACGCCTCGATGCCCATGGGGAACCTCCCGGTTTGGCTCGACCGCCGGCCACGCCGTCGTGTCGGTGGAGGGATGGTGCCGCCCACAGGACACGGCGTCAACTCACGCTTGTGGGTCCGAAACGTATAGTCGGCGCATGGCCGGAGCCGCCGAGGAGCGACCCCCGCTCTCCCGACCGGGCCGCCCCCGCCTCTACGAACCCGTCGCCGAGCGCCAACTCCTCATGGACGCCGCCGTCGAGGTGCTCCGCCGCAACGAGGGCAGCGAGGCCACCGTGGCCGACATCCTGAACGAGGCGGGGCTCTCCACCCGGGCCTTCTACCGCCACTTCGAGGGCAAAGAGGACGTCGTCCGGGCGATCTTCGAGCGCGACGCCGAGTCCTTCGGCTTGCAGCTCCGCCGCCACGTCGAGCAGGCCAACGACCCGGCCGCCGGTGTCGTCGCCTGGATCGACGAAATGCTCTCCTTGGCCTACGACCGTCGCCGCCGGGCCCGGATGGCCGCCTTCAGCTCACGGATGGTGATGACCATCGTGGCCGGCACCGGCGTCCAGTCGCTCGGCCAGACGCTCCTCGTCGAACCCCTCCACGACGTGCTCGTCCGGGGCCACGAGTCGGGCGCCTTCGCGCTCGTCGAGCCCGACGCCGACGTCTGGATGATCAACGCCCTCACCTGGGAGGCCATCGGAGCGGTGCAGAGCGGCCGGTCGGTCTCGACGCGCCACGAGGCCCTCGACCAGGTGCTGCGCTTCGTCCTCCCGGCCCTCGGCGCCGCACCGGCCGGGTGAGCGGCCCGGTCGGGCGAGATCGAAAACTCTGCTTTCGATTGGGCTACCCTGACGCCGACCGAGGCCCGAGGAGGCTCGTGTGACGATGCGGGACGAAGCGGCGGTGGTGGGCATCGGGGCCACGCCCTACTGGAAGCGCGGCCAGTCGGTGCCCGAGACCCCGCTGTCGATGGCCTGTACGGCCATCCTGGCCGCGCTCGACGACGCCGGCCTCACGGTGCGCGACCTCGACGGCTTCGCCATCTACTCCCACGCCGTCGACCCGGCCCAGGTGGCCTCGGTGCTCGGCGTCCCCGAGGTGCGCTTCGCTTCCTCGCTGACGTCGGGCGGCGGGGGCTCGGCCGGCTCGCTCGGGCTGGCCGCGGCGGCCATCCACGGCGGGATGGCCGAGGTCTGCGTCACGCTCATGACGCTCCAACAGGCGGCCCGGCGGCTCGGTGGGAGCTCAGTCGGCGGGCAGAGCATGTACGCCGGCGGTGGCGGTGGCGCCAACCCCTACGGCGCCGGCGGGTTGCCGCCGTCCGCCGCCTTCTTCGTGTCGAGCGGCATGGTCTCGCCGGGCCACAGCTTCTCCATCCTCACCCGGCGGCATATGCACCTCTACGGGACGAAGCGTGAGCACATGGCCGAAGTGGCCATCAGCCAGCGCAACTACGCCATGACCCGCCCGACGGCCCTCCACCGGGCGCCCCTCACCCTCGACGCCTACTTCGACGCCCGGATCATCAGCGAGCCGATGTGCCTCTTCGACTACACGGTCGAGAGCGACGGCGCGGTGGCCGCCGTCATCACCTCGGCCGAACGGGCCCGCGACCTGCGCCAACCGCCCGTCTACATCATGGGCTCGGCGCACGGCGGCATGGGCCGGTGGGGCACCGCCATCTTCGGCTACTTCCAGCAGCCGGACGAGTACTTCGCCTCCTCGGGTCACCGCCCGGTGGCCCAGCGCATGTACGAGATGGCTGGCGTCACCCCCGACGACGTCGACGTGGCCCTCCTCTACGACCACTTCTCCCCGATGGTGCTCATGCAGCTCGAGGACTACGGGTTCTGCGGGATCGGCGAGAGCGGTCCCTTCGTGGCCGAGGGGAACCTCCGCATCGGCGGCCGCATGCCGACGAACACGCACGGGGGCCACCTCTCCGAGGCCTACATCATCGGCATGACCCACGTGCGCGAGGCCGTCGAGCAGCTACGGGGGGTGGCGGTCAACCAGGTGCCGAACGCCGAGATCGCCCTCGTGACCGGGGGGCCGGCCTCGCTCCCGGTCAGCGGGACGCTGTTACGGAGGTAAGGACGATGGCGCTGCAACGAGGGGTCTACCCGACGGGCCTGCGGGACCCTTTCGCCGACGAGGCCACCCAGCCGTTCTGGGACGCCGCGCTCGAGGGGCGGCTGGTCGGCAGCCGCTGCACCACCTGCGGCACGATCATCCTGCCGCCCCAGCCCCGTTGCTTCTCCTGCCAGGGCACCGAGTTCGCCTGGGTGGACCTCCCCGGCACCGGCACCATCTACTCGTTCACCGTGGTGCGCCATCCGCTCGACCCGGCCCTGGCCGAGGTGGTGCCGTACGTGTCGGCCGTCATCGAGCTCGACGGCACCCAGGGGCCGGGTGCCCGCTTGAGCGTGAACGTCATCGACTGCGACCCGGAGCAGGTGGACGTCGGCGACCCGGTGGAGGTGGTCTTCGACAAGGTGAGCGACACGCTCGCGGTGCCCCGGTGCCGGCCGCGGCCGTGACATCGGCGCTCGACGGCCTCTCGGTCGTCGACCTCTCGAACACGCTCACCGGCACGCAGATGAGCCAGGTGCTCGCCGACTTCGGGGCCGAGGTCGTCCACGTCGAGCCGCCGGGGGGCAGCAGCCTCCGCCAACAGCCGGCCTGGCCGTTCTGGGCCCGGGGCAAGCAGAGCGTCGTCCTCGACCTCCACGACGCGGACGACGCCGCCACGGCCCGGCGACTCTGCTTCGGGGCCGACGTCGTGATCGAGACGTGGCGACCCGGCGTGGCCGAGCGCCTCGGTCTCGGCTACGAGGACCTCGCAGCCGAACACCCCCGCCTCGTCTACGCCTCGGTGACCGGCTTCGGGCGGGACAACCCGCTTTCCCACGTCAAGGCCTACGAGGCCGTCGTCATGGCCAAGATCGGCGCCCTCGACACGTTCTCTGTCCTCTCGGACGGCCCCGGGCCGTCGTTCGTGTCCACCCCCTACTGCACGTGGAGCGGGGGCCAGCTGGCCCTCCACGCCGTCCTCGCCGCCCTCATCGAGCGGGAGGCGAGCGGCCGGGGTCAGCGGGTCGAGTCGACGATGGTGCAGGGGATCGTGTCCCACGACCCGTGGAACTGGCTCGTCCGGATGGTGACGGCCAAGTTCCGGAGCGCCTATACCCCGGCCCCGCCGACCGACCACGACGAGCTGGTGCCGAACGTCCCGCTCTTCTTCCGCCTCATGGTGGGGCTCTCCGCCGACGGGCGCTGGCTGCAGTTCTCCCAGACGACCGAACGCCTCTGGCAGGCCTACCTCCGAGCGCTCGGACTCGCCTGGACCCTCGAGGACCCGGAGCTGCACAACGCGCCAGAATCGGAGGACCCGAAGGTCCGGGTGCGCTTCTGGGAGGCCGCCCTCGCCGCCGTCCGCGAGCGCACCTACGACGAGTGGCTGACGGTGTTCGACGCCGAGCCCGACGTCTGGGCGGAGCTCTACCGCTCGGGCACCGAGCTCCTGCACCACCCGCAGATGGTCCACGACCACCGGACGGTGACCGTCGAAGACCGCGAGCTCGGCCCGGTGCTCGAGCCGGCGCCGTTCGTGGCGATGAGCGCGACACCCGGGGTCGCCGACCGGCCCGCCCCCCGCCTCGACGAGCACGGCGACGCGCTGCGCTCGATCGCGCCGGCAACCGGATCCACCGCGCCCGCCGGCGTCCCGTCGGCCGACCCGCCGCTCGCCGGCGTGACCATCCTCGAGCTCGGCACCTTCTACGCCGCTCCGTTCGGGGCGACGATCCTGACCGACTACGGGGCGAGGGTGATCAAGGTCGAGGCCAAAGAGGGCGACCCGATGCGGATGATCATGCCGTTCCCCGAGGTGGGCGGCATCAAGGTGCTCCAGGGCAAGGAGAGCGTGGCGGTCGACATCGCCACCCCCGAGGGCCGGGAGATCGTCCTCGAGCTGGCCCGCCGGGCCGACGTCGTGCTGCAGACCTTCCGGGCGGGCGTGGCCGAGCGGCACGGCTACCTGGCCGAGGACCTCATGGCCGTGAACCCCGAGCTCGTGTACCTCTACGCCCCGGGTTACGGCACCGGCGGCCCCTGCGGCCACCGCCCGGCGTTCGCGCCGACCATGGGGGCGGGTTCGGGGCTCGGCTACCGCAACGTCGGCGGCCCCGACAACCTCCCCCAGGGCCCGGACCTCTCGGTCCACGACGTCAAGCGCTACTCGATGCGCCTGAGCACGGCGTCGATGGGCGTGGCCAACGCCGACGGGTTCTCCGCCCTCGGGGTGGGCACCGCCCTCCTGCTCGGCCTCCTGGCCAAGCGCCGGGGGGCGCCCGGCCAGACGATGAGCACCTCGATGCTCTCGACGATGGCCTACGCCCTCTCCGAGGACATGGTGGAGTACGAGGGCCGCGCCCCCATGGCCGTGCCCGACGGGCAGCTGCTCGGGCTCGGCGCCCGCTACCGCCTCTACGAGACCGCCGAGCGCTGGGTCTTCCTCGCCGCCCCGACCGAGCGGGACTGGCGGGCCCTCGCCGACGCCCTCGACCTCGACGACGAGCTCGGCCACGACGACGAGGCCCTAGCGGCCCGTCTCGGCGAGATCTTCGCCACCCGCACGGCGGCCGCGTGGGAGGCCGAGCTCACAGGGCGCGACGTGGCATGCGTCGAGGTGGCGAAGGGCCCGCCCGACGAGGTCGTCCTGCTGAGCGGGGGCCTCGGCAAGACGCTCGGCATCGTCACCGAGCAGACGCACCCGGTCTTCGAGACCTATCCCCGCCTCGCGCCGCTCGCCCGCTTCTCCCGGTCGACGACGCTGGCGGGGCCGGCCCCGCTGTGCGGCCAGCAGACCGACGCGGTGCTGGCCGAGCTGGGCTACGACGACGAACGGATCGCCGAGCTCCGGGCGACCGGGGTCATCGGTGGCTGACGTGGCCGGCAGCGGATCCGACATCGGCGGCGGGTCGCCGCTCCCGCCACCGCCGCGCCGGCCCGTGGCCGGGCCGCCGGCCCGGCGACCCGGCTCCGTCCGCCGCACGAGCGCCATCCTCATGACGTGGCCCGGCGGGCTCGGCACCCAGCTGCGCCTCGACGGCCGGGCCCGGGACCTCCTGACCCCGGTCGCCGGCCCGCCGGTCGTGCTGGCCGACGACGAGGTGTCGGTCGGCGTGGCCCCGGACCGGACGCTCGAGGACATCGTGGCCACGCCGGCCCGCCCCGGCATCGACGGTCTGGTCGGGGCGCGCGGTGGCGCCCAGCTCCGTGCGGCGCTGGAGGAGGTCGTGCCGACGGAGCGGGCCGGTTCCACCCCGCTCTACCTGCTGCTCGACGACCTGGCGGGCGCCTCGCTCATCGCCGGCTTCGCCTGGACCCGGGTGGTCGACGTCTTCCGACGGCCCCCCGGCGAGCGGCCGCAGCCGCCCCGCCAGCAGATGATGGGCATCTGTGCCGGGTTCCGTCCGGGGTCCTCCACGCTGGCCGCGGACGGCTCGATCAGCCGGGAGATGCGGCACAACGTGGCCCCGGCACCGCCGCTCGCCGATGCCGCCGATCCCTGGAGCTTCCATGAGCTCGCTCCGCACCCGGCGGTGGCCATGCGCCGGGCCCGGCGGATCGACGCCTGGCTCGACGGCGACGCGGTCGTGGTCGACGCCATGTTCCGCGATTCGTGCTGGGAGGCCGACGGGACCGAGGTGGCCGTGCACGAGTACGGCCTCGACGTCGTGATCGAGGACGGCGTCGTCTCCTCGGTGCGGGCCGAGCCGCGGGTGCTCCCGTTCGCCGAGTGCCCGGCCGCCGCGCCCAACGCCCCGTGGATGGTCGGCGCCAGGGCGGACGAGCTCCGCGACGAGGTCCTGGTGCGGCTGCGCTCGACGGACTGCTGCACGCACCTGAACGACGCCCTTCGGGCGCTCGCCGAAGTCCCCCACCTGTCAGCGGCCCTCGGGTCGGCCGCGGCGCGGCGCTCACCTCTCGGCTGATCCCCCCTTCGGCGCCCTGACCAGCATGAATGTAGCTGTACCTGCTGCTCCCCCTGGAGCCCAATCTCATGGAGCGACGGAGCCCTCCGGCCCTGACTCGCCCAGCAGCAGGTCAGGTCGGCCAGCGGGTCGGTGCGGCATCACCCCCGTGACGGTGGACTAGACAACGACCGTTCGGGCGAGAGATCGAGGAGGCGCACGGTGCGAGGAGGCGGTCGGGTTCGCTCGTGGACATCGGCGCCGAGGCTGCGTGCAGCGTCGGGAGTGGTCCTGCTCTCAGTGGCTGCGGCCTGTTCGTCGTCAGGCTCAGCCAGCGGGACCTGGCCCCCGAGTGTGGTGTCGGCCGCGAAGAGTACGTGCATGCAAGGCGGCGGATCATCGAGTGGATGTGATTGCGTCGTGCATTACCTCGAGATGCACCAATGGAATGCATCGTCGTTCGAGCAGACGCTGGGTCAGGCGACGAGGCTTTGCTTCGGCGGGTGAGGGCGATCGGACCGGTCAAGCCGACCGCCTCGGTTGGTTCGGATTGTTCGGCGCTGCTCCCTGTCGCAGCACGGCCGCTCCGCCGAAGGTGACGGCGGCGCCCCTGGCGGCGTCGGTGGTGTCGTGACGGGGCCGGGCTCTCGAGCCAGTCCTGGCGCGGCAGGGCCTCCATGGGGTAAGATTGCAAAAGGCGTTTTCACTTGGCCGGACAGGCCCATGCCCAAGCACACGGGAGGACACGTGGACGACGGGCTCATCTGGACGAATTCAGGCGACTCGCACTGCATCGAGCCGCCCAACCTCTACCGGGACCGCATGCCGCCCGCCTACGCCGAGCGGATGCCCCGGTCCGAGTTCGTCGACGGGGACATCGTCACCCACATCGACGGCAAGACCATCACGCGGCGGGCCCCCGGCGGGGCCAAGCTCGAGATGATCGAGGCCATCCGGGCCCAGGGTGGCAACGACAACAGCAAGCGCCTCGACGACCTCGACTCGCAGGGTGTCTGGGGTGAGGTGGTGTTCCCCTCCCTCGGCCTCTGGTACGGCGAGCTCGAGACCCCCGACGTGGCCAAGGCGGCGGCCGAGGTGCTGAACGACTGGGTGGCCGAGGAGATCATGTCCCTCTCCCCCCGGCTCGTCCCCTGCGCCACCCTGCCCCTGCAGTCGGTCGAGTACTCGCTCGGTGAGGTGGAGCGCTGCGTGGCCCTCGGCTACAAGGCCGTCTTCCTGCCGACCAAGCCCCCCGTGCAGCACGGCGAGTGGAACCGCCCGGTGTGGGAGCCCCTCTGGGAGCTCCTCGAAGGCACGGGCACGGTGCTCGCCTTCCACATCGGCACCGAGTCGGGCGAGCGGCCCCAGAAGTACCGGGGACCGGGCGGCTACATGCTCAACTACGTGAACACCACGTTCGGCGGCCAGATCGCCGTCGTCATGATGATCGCCTCGGGGGCCCTCGAGCGGCACCCCGACCTGAAGGTCCTCGTGTCCGAGGGCGGGGCCACCTGGGGGCCGTTCCTCGGCGACCGGATGAACGAGGCCCTCCGCCAGCACCACATGTTCGACGAGAAGAACCTCACGATGCTCCCGAAGGAGTACCTCCTCCGCCAGGTCTACGCCTCGTTCCAGCACGACGAGACGGCGGTGCCGACGGTGACCGCCATGGGCTGGCAGAACGTCATGTTCGGCAGCGACTACCCCCACCTTGAGGGCACGTTCCCCCACACCCAGAAGGTGCTGCACGAGCTCTTCGACGACGTCGACGAGGCGGTCAGCGAACGCATCAGGATCGGCGCCTTCCTCGACCTCTTCCCGCACGTCGGGCGGCCGCCGGCCGCCTGAGCCCCCAGGGTCAGGACGACGCCCGGGCCTCGTCGATCGCCTCGAGCACGCGCGGGGGCGTGAGCGGCTGGTTGAGGAGCTCGACGCCGAGCGGCCGGAGGGCGTCGATCACCGCGTTGACGATGGCCGGCGGCGCGCCGATGGCCCCGCCTTCCCCCACCCCCTTGAAGCCGCCCGGGGTGAGGGCGGGCGTCTCGATGTGGCCGTACTCCACGTCGGGCGCCTCGCAGGCGGTGGGCAGGAGGTAGTCGAGGAAGGTGGTCGTGAGCGGGTTGCCGTCGTCGTCGTAGACGAACTCCTCGTAGAGCACGCCACCCACGCCCTGGACCACGCCCCCGGCCACCTGCCCCTCGACGATGTTGGGGTTGATCATCACCCCGCAGTCCTCACTCACCACATAGCGCAGGATCTCGACCGTGCCGAGGTCGGGGTCGACGGCCACCGTGACCACGTGGCAGGCGTTCGAGAAGGCGAACGGCGGGGCCGCGTAGCGCTGGGAGATGTCGAGGCCCGCCTCCATGCCCGGCGGCAGGCCGGCCGGGTTGTGGTAGGCGGTCTGGGCCACGTGCCTGAGGGTGACCGAGCTCGTCGGGTCGCCGGCCACCGAGATGACCCCGGCCGCGATGTCGAGGTCGTCGGGCGACGCCTCGAGCATGTGCCCGGCGATGGCCAGCACCTTCTCCCGGACGGCGAGCGAGGTCTCGAGGACCGCCGCGCCGAGCATCGGGCCGCTCCGGCTCCCGCCGGTCCCGAAGGCGAAGGGGGTCGACGCCGTGTCGCCCTGGTGGACGGCCACGTCGTCGGGGTCGATGCCGAGGTGCTCGGCCACGATCTGGGCGGTCGTCGTCTCGATGCCCTGGCCGTGGGCCCCCGAGCCGAGGTAGACGTCGACGTGGCCCTCGGGGGCCACCCGGATGTGGGCGGGCTCCGAGCCCATGGGCCCCATCCCGGGCTGCGGCTCGACGTAGAGCGCCAGGCCGACGCCGATGTAGCGGCCGTCGGCCGCCGCTGCCGCCTGGTCCTTGCGGAACTGCTCGTAGCCGATCATCTCGGCCGCCTGCTCGAGGGTCTCCTCGGGGGAGACCTCGGCCACCTCCATGCCGCTCGGCATGGTGTAGGGCAGCTCGCTGCGGTGGATGACGTTGCGCCGGCGGAGCTCCAACGGATCGAGCCCCATGCGGTGGGCGAGGAGGTCCAACATCTGCTCGCGGGCGAGCGTCTCCATCTGCCACGGCCCCCGGTAGGCGCCGCGGGTGCAGGTGTTCGTGTAGACCGAGGTGGTCTTCCAGGCGAGCTTGCCCATCCGGTAGGGGCCGGAGAAGAGCATGGCCACGAAGGCCCCTGCCCCGCCCGAGCCGTAGAGGGGGTAGGCGCCGGCGTCGTCGAGGTGGTCGATGTAGGCCCCGAGGAGGTGGCCCTCCTCGTCGGCCGCGAGGGTTGCCGTCACGCGCTCGGTGCGGCTGTGGGTCGCCGCGGTCAGGTTCTCCCGGCGGTCCTCCACCCACTTGACCGGGCGGCCGAGGAGGTGGGCGGCGAGAATCACGCACTGTTCGTCCCGGGGCAGGAAGGCCTTCTGCCCGAAGCCCCCGCCCACGTCGTCCATCACGACGTGCACCCAGTGCTCCGGGACGCCGGTGATCTTGGCCGCGGCCGCCCGCACGTGGTGGGGGGCCTGGGTGGAGATGCGGATCTCGAGCTCGTTCGTGACCGGGCGCCAGTCGACGATGATGCCCCGGGGCTCCATCGGCACCGGGATGTAGCGGTGCTGGCGGATCGTGTCGGTCACCACGTGCGCCGCGGTGCGGAAGATCTCGGCCAGCTCGTCGTCGGCCGGTACCTCCATATGCACGCAGACGTTGTCTTCGAGCTCGGGGTGCACGAGATGGTCCGTGTCGCCGAGCGCCGCCTCGAAGTCGACCACCGCCGGCAGGGGCTCGTAGTCCACGTCGATGAGGTCGGCGGCGTCCTCGGCCAGGTAGCGGCTGCGGGCCACTACGAGGGCGATCGGGTCACCGACGTGGCGGACGTAGCCCACCGAGAGCGGTGTGAGCGGCCCCTTCTCGGCCGGCCCGGTGTGCATGTCGCCCTTGATGTGAGGGTTGAGGTCCTCCCCGGTGAAGACGGCCACCACCCCCTCGGCCTCCCGGGCCGCCGTGACGTCGATCGTGATGTTGGCCCGGGCCACGTCGCTGCGGAGAAAGTGGGCGTGCAGGAGCCCGGGCATCGTGACGTCGTCGAGGTACCGGCCCCGCCCGGTCAGGAGGCGCGGGTCCTCCTTGCGCTTGACGCGCTGGCCGATGACCCGGCCGATGGTGGCGGGTGCGGTCGTCATGCCCCGGCCCCCGCGGCGGCCCGGACGGCCCGGACGATCCCCTGGTAGCCGGTGCAGCGGCACAGGTTGCCCGACAAGCCCTCCCGGATCTCGTCGTCGCTCGGGTGCGGGTGGTCCCGGAGGAAGGCCGTCACCGAGACGATGAAGCCCGGCGTGCAGAACCCGCACTGGAGGCCGTGGTGCTCACGGAAGGCCTCCTGCAACGGGTTGAGCGAGCCGTCGTTCGGCGAGAGCCCCTCGACTGTCACCACCTCGGACCCCTCGGCCTGCACGGCGAACATCAGACACGACCGCACGGCCTGCCCGTCCACGAGGACCGTGCAGGCCCCGCAGACGCCGTGCTCGCAGGCGAGGTGGGTGCCGGTCAGGGCGCAGTCCTCGCGCAGGAAGTCGGCCAGGGTCTTCCTCGCCTCCACCGAGCCCTTGTGCGTCTCGCCGTTGACCGAGACCTCGACGGTCATCTCATCCACGTCGGGCCTCCTCGAATGCCTGGCCCAGCGCCTGGGCCAGCAGATGGGCGCACACCCGCCGCCGGTAGCGGGCCGAGCCGTGCACGTCGTCGACCGGCTCGGTGGCCGCGGCCGCCCGCTCGGCCACCTCGACGAGGTCGGCGGCCGACGGCGCCGCACCGGCCAGGTCGGTCTCGGCCGACGAGGCCCGCAGCGGCACTGGCCCCATCCCGAGGAGGGCGACGCCGGCGTCGGCCACCCGGTCGTCTCCGTCGAGCGAGAGGGTGCAGGCCGCCCCGGCCACCGCGAAGTCGCCGTGGCGCCGGGCGAGCTCCACGAGGGCGGCGCCGCTCCGGGGCTTGGCCGTCGGGAACCGCACGTCGACCAGCAGCTCGTCGGGCTCGACGGCGGTCGTCCACGTGCCCACGAACAGCTCGTCGGCCGGCACCGTGCGGCGGCCCGCCGAGCCGGCCACGGTGGCCTCGGCCCGCAGGGCGAGGACCACCGCCGGGAGCTCCGACGCCGGGTCGGCGTGGGCGATCGAGCCGCCGACCGTGCCCCGGTTGCGGATCTGGAAGTGCCCGATGAGGGGCACCGAACGGGCGAGCAGCGGCACGGTCCGGGCCACGTCGGCCGACCGCTCGACGGCGGCCTGGCGGGTCATCGCCCCGACCACGAGGGACCCGTTGGCCCTGATCCCCGCCAGCTCGGGCACGAAGTTGAGGTCGACGAGGTGCTCGAAGCGGGCCAGCCGAAGGGCCAGCATCGGGACCAGGCTCTGGCCCCCGGCGAGCACCTTGGCCTCGTCGCCGTGCTCGGCCAGCAGCGCCGTGACCTCGGCCACCGTCGACGGACGGTGGTAGGTGAACGGTGCGGGCTTCACCAGACGAGCTCGAGGTTCTCCACCGTCCGCAGGCCCGCGGTGTAGCGCAGCTCGATCCCCGGCTTCAGCTCGTAGTCGGGGATCCGGCGGTGCCACTCCCGCAGCGTCACCCGGAGCTCCCGCCGGGCCAGGTGGGACCCGAGGCACCGGTGCACGCCGCCGCCGAAGCCGAGGTGCCGGTTCTCCTCGCGCTCGAAGCGCACCTCGAAGGGGTCGTCGAACTCGGCCGGGTCGACGTTGGCCGCGCCAAGGGAGACCATGACCATGGTCCCGGCGCTGAACGGGCACCCGGCGAGCTCGCCGTCGCCGGTGGCCAGGCGCGGCACGCCGGGCACCGGGGTCTCCCAACGCAAGAGCTCCTCCACGGCCCGCGGGATGACCGCGGGGTCCTCGACGATCTGCCGACGGTGGTCGGGGTGCTGGGCCAGGTAGGCGAAGAAACAGGTGAGCGAGTCGGTGACGGTGTCGAGCCCGGCGATGAGGAAGAGGAAGCAGATGTCGAGGATCTCCTCGCGGGTGAGCTTCACGCCGTCCATCTCAACCTGGAGGAACGACGTGAGGATGTCGTCCTCGGGGTGCTTCGCCCGTTCGTCGAGGATGGCGTTGAAGTAGTCGTAGATCTCGAGAGCCGTCTCGCGCTGGATACGGTCCCGCTCCGTCGGGTCGAAGATGCCGCCGCCCGGACGGAGGATCCCGTCCTTCAGGCGCAAGAACGTGTCGAGCTCCTCCCACGGCAGCCCCATCAGGCCGAGGAACACCGACGAGGGGAACGGCACGGCCAGCTCCTCGGTGAAGTTGCAGCCGTCCCGGTCGGCGAAGGCGTCGATGAAGTGGTTCACCCGCGCCGCGATGTCGTCCTCGATGGCGTCCATCTTCTTCGGGGCGAACAGGGGGTCGAGGATCTTGCGGTACTTCAGATGGTCCGGCGGGTCCACGCTGAGTGGGATCATCGGCCGGGTGTTGCCCAGCATCACGAGGTCCTTGCTGGTGTAGGCCTCGGGGTGGCGGAGCACCTCGTCGGCCAGCGCCCGGCTGGCGGCGATCACGAACCCGTCGGTGGGCTTCACCACCCCGCCGGCCTCGAGCATGCCCTTGTACATGGGCTGGGGGTCGGCCAGGTCGAAGAGCTTCTGGAGCTCCTCCTCGTTGTCGAAGTAGGCCGCCGACGCCTCGGCTGGCTTCTCTTCGGGTTGGGCCATGGGGTCTTCCTTCCGCACGGGCGACGGGGTCGAGCCTATCGAGCGTTGGGTGGCCTGAGCCCATCCACCCGGGCAGCTCAGCCAGCGGCGAGGGGCGTCCCGTCGAAGGTCTCCTTCGTGGTGAAGGCGTCGACCGGGAGGCGCCGCAGCCTCGTCACCTCGCGGACCGGTCGACCCAAGGGGATCATGGTGGCCAGGGCGTGCTCCTCGGGGAGATGGAGCAGCTCGCGCAGCTCGGGCTCGCAACGGGAGAGCACCGAGGTGAGGTGCCCGCCGAGGCCCCGGTCGCGCGCCGCCAACAAGATGTTGTGGGCGAACGGGTAGACCGAAGCCGCCGCGGTCAGCGGGAGCCGTCCGAGCCCGGTGTCCACCGCCGAGACGTTGGCGAGGTCGAGGGTGATGACGAGGAGGACGGGCGCCCGCCGCAGGTGCTCGGGCGGGCCGCCGGCCAGGGGCACCTCCCGGGCCGCGGCCAGGTCGACGGGCTGCTCGGAGGGCCCTCCCGGCGGGTTGCGCCACGTGGCCTCGCTGGCCAGGAAGGGGACCAGCCCGGCCTGCAGGAAGGCCGCGTACTCGCGCATCCCGAGCTCGTAGAGCTCGGCCAGCCGGTCCTTGGTGGCCTGCTCGCGCACCACGATCACGTGCCAGGCCTGCCGGTTGGACCCGTTCGGAGCGAAGCGGGCGCCCTCGAGGATGGCGAAGACGACGTCGTCGGGTACCGGATCGTCGGTGAACTCCCGGGTCGCCGGCGTCGTACGCATGACGTCTCGCAGGTCCATGGGCTCTTCGCTCCTTCATCCTCGTGGGACGGCGGGCTGTGGAACGCTCAGCGGAGCGGGGGCCAGGTGCGCTCGGTCAGCTGGCCGGAGGCCTCCCGCATGAGGTAGTCGTCGCGACGGACTTGGCGCCAGAGGTAGCCGACGTAGACCTCCTGGTCCACCTGGCCTTCACGGTAGGCGAGGGCGAGCTCCCGCCGCCCCTCGGCGACGTCGGTCGGCCACCGTCCGAGGAGCCTGGCGGCGTCCTCGCGCTCGGCTTCGGCCAAGCGACGCCCCGAACGGTCCAGCTCCTTCAGGTACTTGAGCACCCGGACCACACCCTTCGACCACTGCAACGCCAGCGGGTCCTCCTCCCGGGCGGTGATGGCCCGGAGCATGCCGAGGCCGCCGTCGTAGAGCTGGTGCCACTCCTCGGCCGGTGGTGGGTCGGGGAGATCGAGCTCTGGCGCGGCGACGCCGGTCAGGTGCCCGAGGGCCTCGAGGGTGAGCCGGCGGTGGAGCATCGAATAGATGAGACGGTTGCCGAGGTCGCGCCCCTCCCATCCCGATCCGCTAGCCGGAACGGTCGACCCGCCCGAACCGTTGGAGGCGAGCCGGACCTCGGCGAGCAGCCGGTAGTACCAAACCCGGTCCTCGTCGACCACGTGGCCCGAGAGCGCCTCGTACTCGGCCAACCGGTCCGGCAGGTGGGTGAACGTATCCTGCACGGTGCGCAGCGACAGCCAAGCGACGTCGTCCATCGGGTCGCCGAAGTGGGCGAGCTCCCAGTCGACGACGGCGGTCACCTTGCCGTCCTCGTACATGAAGTTGCCGGGCCCGGTGTCGCCCTGCACGACGACGACGGGGGACTCGTAGGCGGGCATGTGCCGGTCCAACCAGTCGAGTGAGATCTCGAGGAGAGGGTCGATCGAGCGGTCGGCCGGCGCGGCCCTTCCTCGGATCACCTGGAGCTCGGCTTCGAGGTGCTCACGGGCGGTGCGGACCGGTCCGAGGCTCGGCAGATGGAGCGCGGTCGGGTCGAGCCGGTGGAGGGCGGCGAGGCAGGTCACGAAGTCCTGCGCCACCCGCACTTGCTCGTCGGGATCGGCGATCCGGTAGAACCACGTCGCCCCGCCTACCCGTTCCTCCAGGATGGCCTCGACCTCGGGGTGCACCGCCAGCACGCCCGGCACACGCACGTCGGTCCCGCCGAGGGCCGCCATGATCTCGCCCTCGACCCGGAGCGAGTGGAAGATGCTGTCCTTCGGCGTGGGGACCCGGCTGTAGCGCAAGAAGAGCTCGCGCCGCGTCCCGTCGGGCAGTTCGACGTCGACGAACCAGGCCTCCCGGCTGGCCCCGCCGGGCACCCGGTCGGCCCTGGTCACCCGGCCGCCGCCCACCTCCCTCATCCAGCCGACGACGACGTCGGGGAGGGCGAGGGCGGCGTCGGCCACGGTCAGCGGGAGGACCCGCCCGGTGGGGTGCTCCCCCAGCGCTCGGCGTCGCGCAGCACCTCGTTGAACGGCTTGTCGCTGTCGTAGGAGGGCTCCCTCGGCAGACCGAGCACCCGCTCGCTGATGATGTTGCGCTGGACCTGGTCGCTGCCGCCGGCGATGGCGATGATGCGCGAGTTCAGGTAGTTCGTGCTCGGCACGGCGGCGTCATCGTCGGCCGCGTCCCAGCCGACGGCGTCGGTGCCCCCGAGCTCCATGGCGATGTTGGCCCGGATGGGGGTGATGGCCCCGGCGTGGAGCTTGATGTAGGAGGCGTAGAAGGGGGCGGTCTTCCCCGTCACGATGCCGGCCAGCACCCGACGGATGAGGCAGGCGTGCAGGAAGTCGTTGACGTGGGCCCGGGCCACCCGCTGGCGGGCGTGGCTGTCGGCCTCGAGGCCCCGCGACGTCGCCAGGGTCACCAGATCGGGGGCGAGAGGCCCCGGGCTTGGGCGGGCCGGAGCCACGGTGTTCTCGGTCTCCGCCCCCCGTTCGAAGGCCAGCATGTCGTTGGCGATGGGCCAGCCGCCGTTGACCTCGCCGAAGACGTCCTCCGGCGGGATCACGACATCGTCGAAGAACTCCTCGCAGAACTCGGCGTTGCCGTTGATCTGGCGGATCGGCCGGATGGTGACACCCGGTGCGTCGGTCGGGACCCGGAACCAGGTGAGGCCGCGGTGCTTCGGCGCCTCCCAGTCGGTGCGGGCGAGGCAGATCCCCGAGTCCGCCGCCATCGCCCCCGAACTCCAGATCTTGGCCCCGTTCAGCACCCAGCTGTCGCCGTCGCGCACCGCCCGGGTGCGGATGCCGGCCAGGTCCGAACCGGCTCCCGGTTCGGAGAGGAACTGCACCCAGATCTCCTCGCCCGAGAGGATCCGGGGGATCCACTCCTGCTTCTGGCGCTCCGAGCCGTAGACGAGGATCGTCGGGGCCACGATCCTCTGGGTGACCCCGCCGGCGATGCCCCCGGGGACGGGGAGGACGTAGTCCGCCGACTCCTCCGTGAAGATCCGCTGGTGCTCGGCCGAGAGGCCCTGCCCCCCGTACTCCTTGGGCCAGGCGATCCCGGTGTAGCCGGCGTCGAAGAGCTTGCGGCGTTCGCCACGCTGGCGGTCCACGTCCTCCTTGGTGAGGTCGGGTCCGCCGACGGCGATCCGCAGCGGCCCGGTGCGTCGCTCCAGGTTGGCGGCCAGCCACGACCGCACCCGCTGGCGGTACTCGGCGAGCTCGACGTCGCCTGGGGCTCCGTTGGTCACGGTGACGTCGCTCATGCCGGCACCGCGGCCGAGCTCGTGGCGAGTCGCCATAACCGTTCCCGGTGCCATGCCGGGTCGCCGTAGAGCGCCCGGTTCGTCGTCACCCGGCGCAGGAAGAGGTGCAGGTCGTGCTCCCACGTGTAGCCGATGCCGCCGTGGAGCTGCAGGCACTGCTGAACGACGTCGACACCCACGTCGCCCACGTACGCCTTGACCGAGCTCACGATCGGAGCGGCCTGCGGGTCGTCCACCTGGAGGGCCTCCGCCGCCACGTGTGCGCCGGCCGTGGCCGTCTCGACCCACAGCCCGACGTCGGCCATGAGGTGCTTCAGGCCCTGGAACGAGCCGATGGGGCGGCCGAAGGCGATGCGGTCCTTCGTGTACTGCACGGTCCGCGCGAACAGCTCGTTGATCGCCCCGGCCGTCTCGGCACACTGGAGCACGAGGGCCTCCTCGAGCTGCCGTTCGAGCTCGTCGGCCGCACCCCCAGGGGCACCGACGAGCGTCCTCGTGTCCACCTCGACCCCTTCGAGGCGGACGTCGGCCACCCGGCGGGCGAGGTCGAGACAGGCGCGGGGTCGCACCGTCACGCCGGGTGCGTCCTTCGGCACGAGGAACTGGGTGGGCGCCCCGTCGAGGGCGGCGGTCACGAGGAGCCAGGAGGCCGCGTGGGCGTCCTGCACCGTCCCGCGCACCCCGTCCAGGCGGTAGCCACCCGCCGTGGGCGTCGCCGACAGCCCGACCTCCTCGTCGAACCGGCCGTGGGCGTCGAGCGGCGCCCACGCGGCGACGGTCCCACCGGCGAGGAGCGCCGGTAGCACGGTCGCCCGCTGCTCGTCCGAGCCGACCCGGCCGAGGGCTGCGGCGACGACGCTCATCGGGAGCAAGGGTCCGGGTTGGACGTGGCGGCCGCACTCGTAGGCCAGGAGGGCGGCGTCGACGACGCCGTCGCCGCTGACGCTCCCGCCCCCGTGGGCCTCGTCGACGAGCAGCGAGAACCAACCGAGCTCGGCCCCCTGGCGCAGCCAGGCCTCGTCGAACCCCCGCTCGTCGTCCACGAGCTCGCGCACCCGGCTCATGGGGCAGGCCGTCTCCATGAAGCGGGAGGTCGTCTCGAGCCAGAGTGCCCGGTCGCCCGTCACCTCGGTCAGCACGTGCTCCCTCCACCTCCCGGGTCGCAGCTCCGACCCCAAAGTTGTATTCAGTCTAATTTCGATGCTATCTTCGCCCTGGTACCCGGCGCACCTGCTGCGGGCGGTGACGCGGGGCGCAACCGGCCCGGACCACCCGACGAGGAGTCGCCACCATGGACTTCCAACTCTTCGACGCCGACAACCATTACTACGAGGCGCCGGATTGTTTCACCCGCCACGGTGACGAGACAGTCCGCCGGTACGTGCGCTGGGTGAGCGAGGGGAAGCGCCGGCACCTCCTGTTCGGGGACCGCCAGGCCACGGGGGCCGGCCTCGGGTTCAACTCGGTCCCCAACCCGACGTTCGAGCCGATCGCCCAACCCGGCGCCTTCCACGACACGCTCAAGGCCTTCGAGTCCGGTGACCAGGGCAAGTCGACGTTCGCCGGCCGCTACGGCGACCTCGAGCCGCTGTCCCCCGTGTACCAGTCCCGCGAGGAGCGGCTGGCGGCCATGGACGCCCAGGGCGTGGAGAAGATCTTCGTCTTCCCGACGCTGGGGCTCACCGTCGAGGGCTTCATGGCCGGCGATCCCGAAGTCATGTACAAGGTCATGCACGCCTTCAACCTCTGGCTCGACGACGACTGGGGGGTCAACCGCGACGGGCGCATCTACGCCCCGCCGGTCGTCCCGATGCTGACCGTCGAAGGCGCGGTGGCCGAGCTCGAGTGGGCGCTGTCGTGCGGGGCTCGGGTTATCTCGATCCAGCCCGGGCCGGCCTACGGTCGCTCGCCGGCCGACACCTACTTCGACCCGTTCTGGGCCCGGGTCAACGAGGCGGGGGTCCTCGTGGCCTACCACGCCCTCGGCGGACCGTCGGACTACGACCGCACCTTCGCCGAGATGTACGGCACGTCGAGCGACCCCGCCTACACGGGGATGCTCCGCATGGCGGTGTGCTCGTTCGAACGGCCCATGATGGAGACGGCCCAGTCGCTCATCCTCGGCAACCTCTTCGGCCGGTTCCCGAACATCCGGGCGGCGAGCATCGAGATGGGCGGTACCTGGGTGCCCTACCTCCTCCACGCGCTCGACCACTCCGGTCCGCTCCTGACCCGCAAGGTGGAGTCGTTCGGCACCGTCCTTGCCGACCGGCCCTCGGACGTCTTCAAGGAGCGCTTCTACGTATCGCCGTTCCCCGAAGAGGACGTCGTCGGGCTCGTCGGGCTTCTCGGGGCGGACCACGTGCTCATGGGCTCGGATTGGCCGCACCCCGAGGGCACGCCAACACCGGCCGCCTACGCCGAGTGCCTCGTCGGCCTGCCCGAGAAGAGCGTCCGCCGGGTCATGCGCGACAACGCCCTCGAGCTCGTCGCCGCCTGACGCGCAAGGTGACGGCTAGGCGCCATCAGCGGTCAGGCGTCCGGCTCTTCGAATTGCAGCGGGATCTGGTGGCCTGGCGAGATCCGTGCTCACGAACGTCGACCTGCCCCTGAATCAGGCACGTCGGTGACGCGCTCTGTCCGTCGTTCGGGCGCGCGCTCTGAGGCACACGGTGACATGCCGAACGCCGCTTCTCTGACACCCGCGTGACGGACGCCATGTGCCCTTCATCCCATGCAGAAGGCCCATTTCGGTGCGCGATCAATTGCGCTTTCCATGCTCCCGGTCGCCGGACGACCGATGCGAACAAGGACCGCTTGTCAACGGTTTGGAGCGGATTCCTTCCTCGGTAGGTTCGGGGCCGGACGGGCGCTTCTCCACGACGGTGTCACTGGGGTGAGCGAGCGCTATCAGTGACTAAGGCCATCGCTGTGTCGACGATCCAGGCCTCGACCTCGTCGAAGGCCCAGCCGTATTCCCCGCCAAGGGTGCGCCAGGTTGCTGGGAGCGACAAGAAGCTCAGGACGTCCGCGGCGTGAGTGGGAGACATTGTCGCTTTGACCTTTCCGAGCGCCTCGAGCCTCTCGATTGCCAGTCCACAGGCGGCGCGATGGATGACCATCCCCTCCTCCCAAGCCTCGGCGGCAACAGGCTCGAACGGTGCCGCCGATTCGATCGCGTACATCAACTCCCCCGAGGTCTCCAACAGCCGCCTGACCCCTGCAACAAAGCCAGAGATCACTTGCCGGGGTTCCCGGATCAGCTCGAAAGCTGCCCGCGTATCCCCTGACACTCCGGCGAGGACGGGGATCATCTTCCGCAGCTCGTCGAGGATCGCCGGCTTCGTGCCGACGCTCACATAGACGGTCGGCACCGCCACGCGTGCCGCGGCGGCGATGTCAGCGACGGTGGTCCCCGCATAGCCGCGCGCTATGAAGAGCGCCCGGGCCGCATCGAGGATCGCCTGGCGTGTCGCCTCGGCCTGCTCCTGCCTGCGCTGGGAGTGGTACTTGGCCCTTGACACACTTCAATACTACAGTCACACTATTCATTAGACGACATATCGTACGAAAATTTCGGGGGTGGCGATGGCACGCTTCTTGGTGGCGACCTACCCGAGCCCCGGGCACGTCGCCCCGGCCGCCGCGGTGGTGCGGGAGCTCTCCGGAGGGGGCCATGACGTGCGCTGGTACACCGGGTCTCGTTTCGTCGAGGTGGTGGCCGACTCGGGTGCGCGCTTCTGCCCGATGGCCAAGAGCCTCGACTGGGACTACAACGACCTCAACAGCTCCTTCCCCGGCCGTGCCGACTTGAAGGGTCTCAAGCAGGGGCAGTTCGACCTGACCGAGATCTTCGTGCGCCCCCTCCGTCACCACCTGCCCGCTCTCGCGGCGTTGACCAGAGAGGAACCCGCTGATGTCTTCGTCTCGCACACCATCTTCCTCGGCGGCGGGTGGCTGCATGAGATGGGCGGGCCGCCGAACGCCTCCCTCGGCGACACCTGCCTCGCCTACCCGAGCACCGACGTCGCCCCCTACGGGATGGGGCTGCCACCACGAGGCGGCTGGACCGGCCATCTCCGCAATAGTGCTCTTCGTGCCATCGGCCGGGCCGCGTTCTTCTCTCCGGTGACGAAGGCGGCGCGAGAGGTCCGTGCGGAGCTCGGCCTTCCTCCCGTGCCGATACGGGATCTCGGTTTCGGCCTCTCCCCGTACCTGCACATCCAGCTCTGTCCCCGCGGCTTTGAGTATCCGCGCCCCGATCTCCCTCCCCAGGTCCACTTCGTCGGCGCCCCTCTGCCGGCGGCGCCAGCGGGGTTCGCAGACAACCAACCGAGCTGGTGGCCGAGGCTCTCCGAGGCAAAGCACGTCGCCCTCGTCACCCAAGGGACTATCGCGACCGACCCTAACGACCTTCTCGCTCCGTGCTTGAAAGGACTCTCCGGCCAGGATCTGTTCGTGGTGGCGACTACCGGTGGTGCAGACCCGGCTGTACTCGGGGACCCGCCCGCCAACGCTGTCGTCGAGAGGTTCGTTCCCTTCTCCGCTCTCCTGCCGCACGTCGACGTCATGGTCTCGAATGGTGGCTTCGGCGCCGTGCAATTAGCCATCGCCAACGGCGTCCCGATGGTGGTGGCCGGCACGAGTGAGGACAAGAAGGAAGTGACCGCACACGTCGGCTGGTCGGGCATCGGAATCAACCTTCGGACCAGTCGTCCCTCACCCGCTGTGATCGCCGACTCCGTGGGGCAGGTGTTGAACGAGCCGGGTTTCCGTGAGCGGACCCGCGCGCTCCAGGCAGAAACGAACGGCACCAGTCCAGCCCGAGCAGCGGCTGACCTTCTCGAAGGTCTTGCAGTCAGGGGCGGCGATTCGGTTCGCAGTCGCGACACTCGATGAGCCATTCGTCGGTGCGCCTTCTCGACTGACACCGCGCGCCCACCCGCTCACAGAGGGCTCAGACCGCCGATTCGGGGCCTCGGCTGTCCAGCGTCGGCTCTAGGCTCTTGTCCACCGCAGAACAATTATTTGGGCGTCGACCTCGATGGTCGACGAAGGGCCGTCCGCCGCCGCCAGATCGACGGCTCGGTGCGCTTCCACAAATGAACAACCCTGCCGAAGGGCGTCGCAGAATGTTCAGCGACCTGTTTGCCTCGAGGTAGCCCCGGACGCCGGCTCAGAGCGATACGGACCGGCTATGCAAGCGCAAGATACAGAGGGTCTAGGAAAGTCGTTCCGCCAAGTAGGCGAGGGACATCGGATACCGGTATTCGATCCGGGCGTGAGTACCTTCGAACAATTCGAAGTGGACATCGTCGACGCCGATCTCGGCGAGCGCACTGCGGAAGGCTTGTGCGCCGATTTCCAGAAACCACTCATCGTTCTTCCCGCCGTCGATCCAGATCGCTCGCAGCCCACCAAGTGCTTCTGCATGATCCGGGACCATGCGGACGGGGTCCCAGTCCAGCCACCTTTGCCATGTGTCGTATCGGATCCTGCCGGTGTCGGGGTCGAATGGAAGGACCGGCGTACCGTTCTCGTCTGCGGAGAAGCACGCAGCAACGCCGAGCATCATCAACAATGTGTCGTCGGACTCCTTGGTGAATGCCACTCTTCCCTGAAAGTCCTTCCACCACCTGTCGATCGATCCCTCGTACTCGCGCAGTGCTCGCACGGCCTTGGCGAACTCTGGGATATAGCAAAGCTCGTACAGGGCGTCGCCAGCGTGGGTCGCCAGGCCCCCGAACAGGTCTGGGCGGAGCATCGGCGTGATCATCGCCCCGAAACCTCCGCTCGACTTCCCCTGGATCCCGCGGTGCGACGCCTCCATCAAGGTGCGGTAGTGAGAGTCGACGAAGGGCACCACGTCCTCACACAGGTAACTGTGGTAACGCCCGGTCCCGGGGGAGTCGACGAATTGCGATCCTCCGTATGCGGTCCATGCGTCCACGTAGACGACGATGCACGGTGGCGCCGAGCCTCGGGCGAAGAGCTCGTCGGCGGCCTCGGTGAAGGGGAGCCGATAGGCGATGCGGTTGTCCCACATGCTGAGGTGGCCCGTGTATCCCTGAAGCACGTACACGCTCGGGTACGACCTGGTGGAATCGTCGTCATAACCAGGCGGGACGTACACCCACAACGGGCGGTCGCAGGGATCACCGAGGGGATTGTCCGCCAAGGCACGAGAGGTCAGGACGTGGTGGTCAATCCTCCCTGCCAGCTGTCTCTCCCAGGGAAGGGGCACGGTTCCTCACCCTAGAGCCCAGGACACCGCCCCACCTTTCGACACCATCGTCAAAGTGCGGATCCCGTACACCCAAGTTCTCTTCTCGACGTTCTGTGAACCGAGCTGATCGCTCACTGTCTCGATGAACCCGATCGCACCTCGCTCTGGGGGTGTCCCCGATCGCCGGCTACGTTGCGGTACCCCCTTTGAGAAGCACCTCGTAGCGGTGGAACTCAGCGTCGGTGCTCACCAGGCGGAATCCGGCTCGCATGAGGGTACGTTGCGAAGCGATGTTGTCCAGCGTCGTGTCGGCGATCACTCTGGACAGTCCGTAGTCGGCGGCCACGGTCAGCAGAGCGATGACAGCTTCAGCGGCGTAGCCATGGCCGCGGGCCGAGGGAGCCAGGCCGTAGCCGATCTCGACGCAGCCGCCAGCTGGCTGGCCCTTGAAGCCGAGCCCCCCGATGGCCCGCCCGTCGGCCAGGCGGGTGATCCGGTAGTAGCCGAACGGCCGTTGCTCTCCGTCTGCGGCGGTGGCGCGAAGGAAGCCCCCGACTGCGCCGACGTCGCCCTCGAAGGGAAAATCGTCGGCCCAGGTGTCGGCTGGCCCCGCACTCCGAGCGACGATACGTTCGGCCTCGGCGACATCGATCGCATGCAGCTCGAGGCGCGATGTTCGAATGTCGGTCATGGCGGGAGCGAATCAGCCCCCATCGCCGAGCAACCGGGCTCCGGTGATGATCGGGAGCTGCTGGCTGAGGTTGGCATCAGGAAACCGCCGGAGATCACCGACACCCTTGGAGGTCGCTGGCCCATCCTTCCGAACTGTAGAGAGAAGACGGTTCGCTGAAGGAGCGCCCATACCGTCGGATTGGTGCGGCACCTTCCGGCTCACAAGGGCCCGCTGCGGAGCGTCGCCAGCGCCACACCCCGCGGTTCTCTGCTCGTCCGCCGGATCGCGGGAGCGGACGCCCACTGTTTTGGGCGGAGATGTTTCGTCCCAGACCTCGCCGTCTGGGGAGCCGACGCTCAGCGCAGCAAAGGATCGCGAGGGAGGCCGAGGATCCGCTCGCCGATCTGGTTCCGGGTGATCTCCGAGGTCCCGCCGGCGATCGAGAGCGCCCGGGACATGAGCAACTGGAACAGGACGGGCCCGCCGTCCCCGTCAGCCAGGGCGACTTCCGGCCCGACCAGGTCGAGGGCGAGGTCGGCCACTCGCTGGACATGCTCGGCCGAGAGCAGCTTGGTCACGTTGCCCTCGGGCCCGGGTTCACCGCCGGCCACGGCCCGCTCGGCTCGGCGGAGGTTGAGCGACACCATCGCCTGGTGCTCAGCCAGGAGGTCACCGACGGCGGCCGCGGTCTTGGCCGAGCCGTGTTGGCGCTGCAGGGTGAGCAGGTCGAGGATCGAGCCCAGCCGCGTCCGGCCAATGCTCACCCGCTCGTTGCCGAGCGTGGAGCGGGCCACCGTCCAGCCGCCGTTCTCCGGGCCGACGACGTCGTCGTCGGGCACGAAGACGTCGTCGAAGAACACCTCGTTGAACATCGAGTGGCCCGTGGCCTCCCGGAGCGGGCGGACCTCGACGCCCTCGGCGTGCATGTCGATGACCATCGTGGTGATCCCGGCATGCTTGGGCGCCTCGGGATCCGTGCGGATCGTGGCGAGCCCCCGGTCACAGAACTGCGCGCCGGAGGTCCAGACCTTCTGACCGGTGACGAGCCAGCCGCCGTCGGTGCGCACGCCCCTCGTCCGGATGCCGGCCGCGTCGGACCCGGCGCCCGGCTCGCTGAAGAGCTGGCACCACACGAGCTCGCGGCGGAGCGTCGGGAGGACCCAGCGGTCGACCTGGTCCTCGGTGGCGTGCTGGATGAGCGTGAGGATGATCCAGCCGGTGATGCCGTAGTCGGGGCCGCTGAGCCCCGCCTCGGCGAACTCCTCGTCGATCACGAGCTGCTCGACCGCCTTGGCCTCGCGCCCGAAGGGCTTCGGCCAGTGGGGCTGCACGTAGCCGGTCTCGATGAAGCGCTGGAGCCGTTCGGCCTCCGGGAGGTCCTTCACCTCCTCGACGAACGCCCGCACCTGCGTCCGCAGCGCCTCCGCCTCGGGCGGGAGCTCGAAGGCGTGCTCGAGCACAACGCCGGCCTCGCTGAGCGTCGTCACGTCCTCGCTCGCCGCCACGGGGTCGAACAGCGCGTGGAGCGCGCCGGCCCGCCGCATGATCAGGTGGCCGTCGTGCTCCCAGGTGAAACCGATCCCCCCGTGGACCTGGATGTTGAGCTGGGCGTTGTGGAAGTAGGCCGGCAGCGCCTCGGTGGCGGCCACCGCCGAGGCCAGCTGCAGCTGGTCGTCGGGGCCCGAGGCGGCGCGGGCCGCCTCCCAGACGGCGGCGGTGGCCAGCTCGGTGGCCACGAGCATGTCGGCGCAGTGGTGCTTCACCGCCTGGAACATGGCGATCGGCCGGCCGAACTGCTCCCGGTCCTTGGCGTACTGGGTGGCCGACTCCGTGCACTCCCGAGCACCACCGGCCGCCTCGGCCGAAGCGAGGAGGCGGGCGAGGGCGGTCACGACCGGCCCCGATCCGTCGAGCCGGTCCTCGTCGCTCACCGCGACCCGCTCGAGGCGGACGCGGGCCGAGCGCCGGGTCGGATCGAAGTTGGCCGGGACCTCCACGTGGACCTCCGGGCGGTCGGTCGCCACGATGACGGCGTCGTCCCCCACCACGAGGACGAGGAGATCAGCCAGGCCGGCCTCGAGCACCACACCGGCGTCGCCGTCGAGCACGCCGCTCTCGAGCCGCAGCGACCCGCCGGTGCCGACGGCGCCGGTGACCGTGCCGTCGGCCAGGCCCGGGAGGAGGCGGCGCTGCTGCTCGGGCCGGCCACAGCGGGCGAGGGCCGCCGAGGCCATGACGGTCGGCAGGAACGGGCCCGGGGCCACGGCCCGGCCGAGCTCCTCGACCACGACCACGAGCTCGGGCAGCCCGTAGCCCGAGCCCCCGTCCTCCTCGGGGAGGTGGAGACCCAGCCACCCGAGGTCGGCCATCTCCTTCCACCACTCGGGTCGGGCCTCGTCGGGGGCGTCGAGGAGGCTCCGGGCCGCGGCCCGCAGGTCGTGGTCGGCGGCGAACGAGCGGACCACGGTGCCGAGCTCTCGGTGGGCCTCACTGATGGCGATGGTCATGACGGTCTCCGTGACTCTCGCTGACGCTGTGGACGGACAACTCTAACGACCCACCCGGGGCAGCCTCCGAGGCCTGCTCGGGGCTCACAGGGTGCGGAAGGATCCCCCGTCCACGAGGATCTGGGCGCCGTTCACGTAGCTCGAGGCGTCGCTCGCCAGGAAGACGCAGATCCCGACCATGTCCTCGGGCTGACCCACCCGGCGCATGGGGTTCATCCGGGCCGCCGCCTCGACGGTGCCGGGCGGCCAGGCCTTGGCGATGTCGGTCTCGAAGGGCCCGGGGAGGACGGTGTTGGCCCGGACCTTGGGGTTGAAGGCCCCGGCGAGGCCGAGGGTGAGGGCGTTCAGGCCGGCCTTGGCCATGGCGTAGGGGAGGTCGCCCGGCCCCGGCCGCCAGGAGCCGGCCGTACTCACGTTCACGATCGAGCCCCCCTCTCCTTCGTACATGGCGGTGCCGAAGAGACAGCCCAGGCGGAAGGGTCCCTTGGCATTCACCGCGTGGGTCTTGTCGTAGAGGTCCTCGGTCACCGAGGCGAGGTCCGGGTAGAGGGGCGACATGCCGGCGTTCGAGACGAGCACCTCGCAGTGGCCGAACTCCTCGTAGACCCGCTCGACCAGCCGGTCGCAGTCGTCCCAACGGCCAGCGTGGAACCCGACGGCCAGGGCCCGCCGCCCGCCCCGCTCGCGCACCTCGGCCGCCACCGCCTCGCAGTTCTCGAGCTTGCGGCTGGCCACGACGACGTCGGCGCCCGCCGCCGCGAGACCATGGACGACGGCCCGGCCGATGCCCCGGCTGCCGCCGGTCACCACCGCCACCTTGCCGCTCAGGTCGAACTCGTGAGTGGCCGCCATGACACCTCGCTCTCGCCGTCTCCCCGCCGGCGCTCAGGTTGGCACGCCGGGCTCCGCCCTGGCCGGGGACCGGCTCGCCCCGGCTTTGCGGGGATCGGCCGGGCGAGAGAAGGATCGGAGCCATCGACAAGCCGACCCCCGAACCCGACGAGCTGACCAGCTTCTACTGGGAGGGCGCCCGTCGCCACGAGCTGATGGTCCTGCGCTGCTCGGCCTGCGGCTACTACCTCCACCCGCCCGAGCCCGCCTGTCCCCGCTGCCTCGGTGACGCCCTCGAACCGACGGCGGTCAGCGGCCGGGGCACGCTCTTCTCGTTCACGGTGGCCCGTCAGGCCTTCGACGTGGCGTTCCTGGACCACCTCCCCTACGTACTGGCCCTCATCGAGCTGGTCGAGCAGCCCGGGCTCCGCATCCTCACGAACATCGTCGACGACCCGCCGGATGCCCTCGAGGTGGGGGCGCCCGTGGAGGTGACCTTCGAGGCCCGCGGCGGGTGGTCGATCCCGCAGTTCCGCTTGGCCAGGGACGGCACCCGGTGAGCGCGCTCAGCCGCGACGTGGCCGTGGCCGGCGTGGGCTATTCGCCGATCACCCGCACCGGGCGCCCCGACGTGCGCGAGCTCACGCTCCTCGCCTGCCGGGCGGCCCTCGACGACGCCGGCCTCGCCCCGAACGACGTCGATGCCATCGCGGAGTACCAGTTCGGCCAGGGGGACGCCCCGACCGCCGTCGGGGCGCAGCGGCTGCTCGGCATCGACAACCTCCACATGTTCAACGACCTCATGGGCACGGGGCCGTCGGGACTGGCCAGCGCCCTCGACGCCACGATGGCCGTGGCCTCCGGGGTCTGCGAAACCGCGCTCGTCTACCGCTGCATCACCCGGGACGCCGGCCACACCGGCGCGCTGCGGGCCGGCCCGAGCTCGGCCGGCGGGGCCCTGCAGTTCACCGCGCCCTACGGCCTCGGCGGGGGAATCATCCACACGATGGGCATGCGCAAGCGGCGGCGCCTGGCCGAGCTCGGCGGCTCGCCCGAGGACTACGGGCAGGTCGCGCTGAACGCCCGCCGTTGGGGGTTGCTCAACGACCGGGCCGTGCTCCGCGAGCCGCTCACGATGGAGGAGTACCTCGGCTCTCGGATGGTGAGCGACCCGCTCGTGCTCCTCGACTGCGACTACCCCGTCAACGGCGCCTGCGCCGCGGTCGTCACGACGGCCGAGCGGGCCGCCGACCTGCGCCAGCCGGTGGTGGTGGTCGACGCCATGGCCTACGGCACCGGGCGCAACGCCGACTGGCTCTACGGCGAGGACCTCCTCTTCGGCGGGACCCGCCCCTGCGCCGAGCGTCTCTGGTCGATGGCCTCCGTCGGCCCGGGCGACGTGGACGTGGCCGAGCTGTACGACGGCTTCACCCACATCACGATCTCCTGGGTGGAGGCCCTCGGCTTCTGCGGCATCGGCGAGTTCGGCGACTGGGTGGACGACGGCCGGCGCATCGGCCCCGGCGGTCCGCTCCCCCTCAACACCCACGGGGGCCAGCTGTCGGAGGGCCGGCTCCACGGGCTCGGGTTCCTCACCGAGGCGGTGCTGCAGCTCCGCGGGGGCGAGGGGGCCCGGCAGGTCGAGGGCGCCGAGGTGGCGGTCGTGGCCAACGCCCACGGTCCCCAGTGCGGCGCCATGGTGCTGACCAGAGGCTGATCGAACGAGGAGCTGCCATGTTCTCCTGGCTGGGACGACGCATGGTGGGGCGGAACATGGCCGCCCTGCGGGCCGGTGACCCCGGGCCGGTGTTGCGCATGGACGCCGACGACGTGCGCTTCTTCTTCCCGGGCGACAGCTCGTGGTCGGGCCAGCTCGACGGAAAGGCCGAGCACGAGCGCTGGCTGGCCCGCTTCGTCGCGGTGGGCCTCGCCACCGAGCCCGACGAGGTCGTCGTCCAGGGGCCACCGTGGCGCACCACGATCTGCGTGCGGGGGCGCTCCTACCTGCGCGGCGCCGACGGTCAGATCGTCTACGACAACCGCTACGTCCTGTGGGGCCGCCTCGCCTGGGGCAAGCTCAAGGAGTACGAGGCCTACGAGGACACCCAGAAGAGCCGGGCCCTCGACGACTACCTCGTGGGCCGGGGTTGATCCCCCCGGGGTCGACCCGCCGTCAGGAGGACGAGGAGGACGCCGCCTGCTTGACCGCGTGGCGCAGGATGAAGGCGCCGACGATCTCGAGGGCCCCCATGACGGCGAACCAGATCCCGACGAGGATGGCCAGCACGGTGATCGAGGTCGAGGGGTTCGCGGCCACCACGATGCCGGCCGCCAGGCTGACCAGGCCGAAGAAGATCCACCAGCCCCGGCCCTGGCGCGAGCCCCCGCCGATGCCGGCGATCAGGGCGATCACGCCCTGGACGATCCAGGCGATGCCGATGATGAGGGCAAGTGCCGCCTGGGTGAGGTGAAGGTGGCGGATGCAGATGATCCCGATGACGATGAGCAACAGGCCGGCGATACCGAGCCAGACCCGGTGGGGCTCGTTGTGGTCGAGCACCCGGATGAGGTGGATGATGCCGCCGATGACGAAGAGGATCCCGATCAGCACCGAGATCACGTTGAGCGAGGTCGACGGGTGGAAGGCCACGATCAGGCCGATGACGAGCGTGGCCAGACCGGCGAAAAGCATGAGCTGCCACGACGTCGTGAGGTCCTGTTCGTCGGTCACTACAACAACTTGGTCGGGCGCCATGGCCCCCCTTCCTCCGCTCCCCCGCCCTTGGAGCAGAGCGGGCGATCCAGTCCAAGGTAGCCAAGTCCCCCGCCGGGGCGGTGCATCCTCGGGCTCCGAGCAGGGACCCCCCTGCTACCGTGCCCGCCGTGCCGGTCGGCCATCACCTCCCCCGGGCCGCCCTGCCTGTCCCCGCCGAAGCTTCGGTCGCCGGCCCGGCCGACGTTGTGTAGGGACCGGGATCGGGAAGGCTCTCTCCCGTGGATGTCATCTCGCTCCTGGGCTCGGCGCCGGGCCGGCTGGTGGCCGCCTCCTTCAGCGACGTCGGCCCGGACCCCGACGCCGCCCTGGCGGCTGCGGGCTGTGACCGGCTGGTCTGCCTCGTCACGATCCAAGAGATGCACCAACGGTTCCCCGACATGGAGCGCTGGGTGGCCGAGGCCGGCCCCCGGGTGCTCCACGCCCCGATCCCCGACGGCGGAACCATCGACGACGACTCGCTGGCCGCCGTCGTGCGCAGCCTGGCCAGCGACCTCGAGGAGGGCAAGGGTCTCCTGCTCCAGTGCGGCGGAGGCATGGGGAGGGTGGGCGTCGTGGCCATCCTCGTCCTCGTGACCATCGGCTTCGAGCTCGACGAGGCGACCGAGCACGTGCGCCGGTCCCGGGTGGGGGCCGGTCCCGACAACGCCGAACAGCAGGCCCAGGTCGTCCGGCTCGCCCCGCTGCTCGGCTTCGGCTGACACCCAGCGCCGCACCCGCCGCAGCCACCTGGGTCTTGACATGCAGCCATTTGGCTGCCTATTGTGGCGGCAGTCGCACCGACGGCATGCACGAGAGGAGACGGGCCATGGCCGACATCAGGCACGAGGTAGGGATCGGCGCCCCGCCGGCCCGGGTCTACGAGGCGTTCGCTACCACCGAGGGCCTCGCCAGCTGGTGGACCCGGGAGGTCGAGGGTGACGCCGGCAAGGGCGGCACGCTCCGCTTCTTCTTCGGCCAGCCCGAGCCGGCGGCCACGATGGAGGTCGTCGACGCCCGCCCCGACGAGCGGGTCGAGTGGCGCTGCGTCGGCGGGCCCGACGAGTGGGTCGGCACCACCTTCACGTTCGACCTCAAGCCCAAGCGCGACGGCACGATGGTGCTCTTCACGAACGCCGGTTGGCGCGAGCCGGTGGACTTCATCCACCACTGCAGCACCCGGTGGGCCTACTTCCTGCTCGGACTGAAGTCCGGGCTCGAGGGCGGCAAGGCCTCACCCTGGCCCGACGACCAGCGAACCGACGACTGGAGCTGATCCGGCCCGGCCCGGAGGAAGCAGCCATGCCCGAGACGGCGTTCGTCTACCGCACGTACATCAGGACGACACCCGAGCGGCTCTGGCGGGCCCTCACCGAGCCGGCGTTCACCCGCCGCTACTGGCGTCTCGACCTCGAGTCGGACTGGCGGGTCGGCTCCACGGTGACCTGGCACGACGGCGACGTCACCATCGCCGACCCCGACCAGCGGGTGGTGGAGGCCGAGCCGCACCGGCGGCTCGCCTACACCTGGCACACCTTCACCCCCGAATGGGCGGCGGCCCACGGGTTCGACGACGAGCAACGGACCCGGTGGGCCTCGGAGCGCCGGACCAAGGTGACCTTCGACATCGAGCCGCTCGGCGACATCGTGAAGCTCACGGTCGTGCACGACGACTTCGACCCGGACAGCGCCATCCTGCCGATGGTGAGCGAGGGCTGGCCCCGCATCCTCGCCGACATCAAGACGCTGCTCGAGACGGGGGAGATCCTCCCCACCGGTCCATGACGCGGCCGCCAGGGCCGTCGCCGGCTGCGGGCGGCCTGCGGGCTTCTGGGCCATACCCCAGTCGGTTGGTACTGTGACCCACTCTGGGTAGTGGCTCAATTTCAAGCCTCCACGTACATTCGGCTTAACGTCGGAAGCCCAAAGGGCAGTTTCACGTTTCCTCCTACCGAGGAACCGACGGTTTTCGCACGCCGAACCCTACTTTGGGGGTGTAACAACCCGAACTGAGCCACTACCCCACTCTGCCGGTCGGAAAGGTGAGTATAAGATGAACGAACTCCAGGGCCGCGTCGCCGTCATCACCGGCGCCGGACGAGGCATCGGCCGCGAGCACGCGCTCCTTTTCGCCGCCGAGGGGGCCAAGGTCGTCGTGAACGACCTGGGTGGCGACCCCCACGGCACCGGGGCGGACCGTTCCCCGGCCCAGCAGGTGGTCGACGAGATCACAGCGGCCGGCGGTGAGGCCGTGGCCAACTACGACGACGTGGCCGACTGGGAGGGGGCCGAGCGCCTCATCAAGCAGGCGGTCGACACCTTCGGCGACCTCCACGTCCTCGTGAACAACGCCGGCATCCTGCGGGACCGCATGCTCGTCAATATGTCGCCCGAGGAGTGGGACGCGGTGATCAAGGTCCACCTGCGGGGCCACTTCTGCCCCAGCCGCTGGGCCGCCACCTACTGGCGCGACCAGTCGAAGGCGGGCAACGAGGGGAAGCGGGCCATCATCAACACGTCGTCGACGTCGGGCCTCTTCGGCAACGCCGGCCAGACGAACTACGGCGCGGCCAAGACCGGCATCGCCACGTTCACGATGATCGCCGACGCCGAGCTCGGCCGGTACGGGGTGCGGGCGAACGCCATCGCCCCGGCCGCGGCCACCCGCCTCACCGCCGGGCTCGGCCCCGCCCAGCCCGAACCGAACGCCGAGGGCTGGACCCCGATGGACCCGGCCAACGTGGCGCCCTTCGTGGGCTACCTGGCCACCGAGGACTGCCCCATCCACGGACGGATCTTCCTCGTGGCTGGTGGCGGCATCAGTCTCTTCCAGCCCTTCGCCATCGTCGACAAGATCGAGAAGCAGGGCTTCTGGAGCGTGGGCGAGCTCAAGAAGGAGGCCGCCCACTTCGCCACGGTGCCCTTCAACCTCAACAACCCCTACGGCAGCCTGCTCGGCGACTGACCCGTCCGCCGGTGACAGCCGGCCCACCTACTGCTCGAGGGCCGCTCTGATCTTGAGCTTGTCGGGCTTGTGGGAGGGGAGCCAGGGAATCTCCTCGACCGGCCAGACCTCGATGCGGGTCGGGACCTTGAACGAGGAGAGGTCCTCGCGGGCCTGCCGGCGCACGGCCTCCGGGTCGATCTCGGCCCCGTCGGCCGCCACGAGCACCGCCACCACCTCCTCGCCGTGCTCGGTGTGGGGCAGGCCCACCACGAAGGCGTGCAGGATCTCGGGGAACGTCTCGAGCGCCAGCTCCACCTCGCGGGGGGACACGTTGGCCCCGCGGGACTTGATGATCTCGGTGTAGCGGCCGACGAAGTAGGCCCGGCCCTCGTGCTGGAACACCCGGTCGCCGGTGTGGAACCAGCCGTCGGCGCCGAAGACCTCCTCCCGCTCCTGCTTGTAGTAGGCGGCCATGAGGCCGGGGCCCCGGATGACGAGCTCGCCCTCGGCCATCTCGGGCAGGTCCTCGCCCGTGTCGACGTCGCGCACCCGCTCCTCGACGAGCTGGTGCTGCCCCATCGTCTCGCTCATCCCTCGGTGGCCGGGGATGCCGGGCACCGGGGTCTCGAGGAGGGCCATGTCCGCCGGGCCGCTCGTGAGCGAGGGGGCCGAGCCGAGGTCCCGCTCGGCGAAGCTCGGGTGGTCACGGAGGGCCGAGATTAGCGTCGGCCAACCGAGGGTGGCCGTGCCCCGCTCGCGCTCGATGAGCTCGAGGGCCGGGCCGGGCTCGAACCGCTCGAGGCAGAGCAGCGTGTGGCCGGCCTGGAGGGCGGCGCCGAGACACAGGATCCCGCCCACCCAGAAGAACGGGAAGGCGCAGAAGAGCCGGGGCGGGTGCCCGGTCTGCGCCGCCTGCGCCTCCATCATCTGGGCCAGGCCCGCCGTGTCGCGGAGCACCGTCCCGTGGGTGTGGACGACCCCCTTCGGCTCGGCGCTCGAGCCCGAGGTGTAGACGACCACCGCCCAGTCGGCCGGCACGACCTCGTCTTCGACCGCCCGGAGCAGGGCGTCGTCGACCGGGTCGAGCGGCGTGGGGTCGAAGTCGAGCGGTCGGGCCCAACCGGGTGGGTGGCCACCGGACATCCACACCGAGCGGAGGTAGGGCAGCTCGGCCAGGAAGTGCGGCGGCCCGTCGCTCGAGGCGAGGCCCGGCACCGTGTCGACGAGGAAGGGCTCGAGGTCCCGCCCGAGCAGCCGGTGCGGCAGCAGCAGCGTGTCGACGTCGCCCAGGCGGAGCACCTTCCCCAGCTCGGCCGGGCGGTAGGTGGTGCTGAAGGGCATGCAGAGGGCCCCGATGCGGCTCACCGCCAACCAGGACACCAGCCACTCGGGCCCGTAGGTGAAGAACAGCCCGACCCGTGTCCCCTTCCCGATGCCGGCGGCCAGCAGCCGGCGGGCCAGGTTGGCCGACGCCGCCTCGGCCTCGCCGAAGGAGATCCGTCGGTCCGGCATGACGAGGAAGTCGCGCTCGCCGAAGCGCTCGGCCGCCCGGCGCAGCGCCTCGCCGATGGTCGGCCGGAAGCCGAGATCGAGCCCTTCGGTGGCCACGGCGACGGTCAGACGGCGGCGCGGTTGGCCGTCCGCCTGGCGCGGGAGGGGGCCGGCTGCGACTGGGCCGCCCCCGCCAGCACGATGGCGCTGCGGGTCCGCAGAGTCTCGAGGAGGGGTTCGCGCCGTCCGTAGGCCCAGGCCGAGAGGGCGTCCATGGCCAGCACCTCGAGCATCACCGAGAGCTCCTTCACGTCGGCCGTCGGCGGGAGCGATCCCTGTTCGCGGGCCAGCTCGAGCGTGGTCCTGAAGGCCCGTCGGAAGCCGAAGTGGTGGGTGTCGTCGTCGCTCCGCTCGCGCCGCAAGAACTGCGCCACCGAACGGGCCACCGCCACCTTGGGCGCCGCCGACACCCGGCGGGCCAGCGAGACAAGCAGGTCGTCGAGCAGCTCGTCGGCCGGTCGGTCCTCGGCCACGCCCTCGGCCGCCTCCTCGTAGAGGGCCTCGGCCGTACCCCACCCGAGCTCGAGGAGGATGTCCTCCTTGTGGGCGAAGTGGAAGTAGAAGGTCCCCTTCGTCACCCCCGCCGCGCTGGCGATCTCCTCGACCGTCGTCTCCTCGACACCGCGGTCGAAGCCGCGCTCGGTCCAGAGGGCGAGGGCCGCCCGGACGAGGGCCCGCCTGGTTCGTCGAGAGCGGTCCTGGAGGAGCGCCGAGCGCCGGGGTCCTTCGGACCGGGCGGCGTCGGCCACCGCCGACCCCCCGTCCTGCTCGGTTTTCGCCACCCACGCACCTCCCCGCGGCACCCAAGGCCTGATTGGACTCCGCCCAATTCTAGGCTGGTGACCTCCGACCGAGGTTCCCTTCAGGCCCGGTCGGCCAGGCCCTTCACACTCACGTGGGCCACGGCCACCAACCGGCCGTCCTTGCCGAGGTCCTCGATGCGCACCTCGGCGACGGCGTCCTGTCGACCGGCCCGGAGGGCCACGCCGGTCGCCCGGATGGGGCCGACCCGGGCTGGGGCGAGGAACGAGATCGACATCTGGGCGGTGGCCACCATCGAGCCGAGGGCCCGGGCCGCGGCCGACGCCCCGGCCACGTCGGCCAAGGTGGCGATCACCCCGCCCTCGACCGAGCCCGAGGGGCCCCGGAGGTCGTCACGGGGGTCGAGGAGGACGACGACGGCGTCGGACCCGTCGTCGGGGAGGCCGAAGCGGAGCTGCAGCGTCTGCTCGAAGGGTGTCAAGCCCTGCGTCCAGCCTTCGGCCATGGCCGGTGCCGTGTCGTCCATCGCGCCGTGCTCCTCTCCCCGGGACCAGGAGAGTGTGCCAGGCGTAACGTGCGGTCGGCGAAGGAGGTCCTGAGATGCCTGCACCGAAGGATCCGGCGGGTCTGCTTCGGTACGTGACCGAGGAGATCTGGAACAAGGGGCGTCTCGAGCTGGTGGACGAGCTCGTGGCCGAGAGCTTCGTCGACCACGTCGACGTGCCCGGCCTCGAGGGAGGGGGCCCGGCGAGGTACCGTCGATCGGTCGAGATGGTCCGCACGGCCATGCCCGACTACCACGAGGAGATCGAGTGGTGTGTCGCCGAGGGCGACATGGTGGCCGACTACGTGCGGACGAGCGGCACCCACGAAGGCGATTTCTACGGGCTGGCGCCGACGGGGAAGCGGCTCGAGATGCGGGCGTTCGGCGCGCTGCGCGTCGCCGACGGTCAGATCGTCGAGCGCTGGGGGCTCGGCGACACGATGGCCCTCATGGGTCAGCTGGGCCGCCTCGGCTGACCGGACCTCAGCCCGAGGCGAACCGGCGGAAGGGCTCCTTGCCCTCCTCGAGCGGCACCCCCAGGCTGTTCAGGAAGAACGAGATGAGGTGGTAATAGCCACAGAACATCACCACCTCGATCAGCTGCCGCTCGTCGTAGCGGGCGACCAGGTTCGACCACGTCCCGTCGCTCACGGACGACGTCTCGTGCAGCTCGTCGGCCGCCCGCAGGAGCGTGGCCTCGTCCTGTTCCCAGCCCGGGGCGTCCGGGCCGTCGACGATCCGGTCGAGCTCCTCCTCGGTGACACCGGCCGCCCGGGCCAGGTCGGCGTGCTGCGCGAACTCGTAGGGCGACTGGCAGAGCCAGCCGGTGCGCAGGATCAGGAGCTCTCGCTCCCGCACGGTGAGGCTCCCCCGGCGGAGCTCGCCACCGAGACGGACACAGCGGGCGAGCACGTCGGGGTGCCGGGCCATGGTGGCGTAGACATTGACCGTGGTGCCGAAGACGAATTCGTCGAGGAGGGCCTGGACGGCCTCGTCCCGCTCGTCCTCTCCGAGGGGAGGGATTCTGGGCGCGGCCGGACGGGTCACAGGTGCCATGGCGACATTGTCACCCGGATCGCGGTCCGAAGAAGGCAAGGAGAGCGGATGGACAGCCTGAACCACGTGAAGATCGTCACCCCCGACCCCGCCGCGGTGGACCGCTTCCTGCGAGAGGTGCTCGACATCCCGGCCGGTTGGACGATCGGCGAGGGCCCCGGCGACGGCCCAACCCGCGAGGTGGCGACCGCCCGGGAGGACGACGGCAGCCTCACCTGGGAGTCGGTCGGGCGGTTCCGGGGCGCCGGGGGAGGCGGCGGGTTCATCGCCGGCTCGTCGAAGAGCCGGCAGTTCCAGATCTTCGAGGGGGAGAAGGCCCACATCTGGGCGGTGGCCGTCGGCACTCGCAACCTCGAGCAGGCCCACCAGCGCTGCCAGGAACAGGGCGTCGCCTGCAGCGAGATCCGCCTCGTGCCCTGGGGCGAGGGGAGCATCCGGGCCTTCTTCGCCGAGGTGGGCGGCATCGTCTTCGAAGTGCTCCGGGTCGAGGCGGCCGCCCCGTCGTGACGCGATAGCAACCCGGCCGGACCCCGGCCGGGTACCTACCCGGCAGTAGTTTGGACCCGGTGACCTCGACCAGCCCCACGGCTTCGGCCTCTCCCTTCGCGCCCCCGGAGGGAGGCTCCTGGGTACGGGTCTCCCATCGGCTCTGCACGATGCGCCGCGCCGTGCTCCTCGTCCTCGGCATCCCCTTCGTGGGTGCCGCCGCCGCCCTCCTCTACAACTGGAGCGCCGTGGCCTGCGACGTCGCCATCGGTGTCGGGTTCCTCGCCCTCCTCTCTGGCTGGGTGATCATCGGGCGCAACTGGCACTCGTGGGGCTACGCGGAGCGGGCCGACGACCTGCTCGTCACACACGGGGCGATGTTCAAGAAGCTGGTCGTGGTCCCCTACGGCCGGATGCAGCTGGTCGACGTCGAGGCCGGCCCGGTCGAGCGGCTGTTCGGGGTGGTGAAGGTCAAGCTGCACACCGCGGCGGCCACCACCGACGCCCGGGTCCTCGGGCTCGTCCCGGAGGACGCGGTCGCCCTGCGTGACCGGCTGCGGGCGCTCGGCGAAGCCCGGGCGGCCGGACTTTGAGCTCCGTGGCCGAGCAGCCCCCCGACCTCGAAGGGGTCACCCACCGGCTCCACCCGCTCACGCCGGTCGCCTACGCCGGCCGGGTCATCGGCCTCGTGCTGGCCTTCGTCATCCTCGGGCACCTCGACACGTCGAACAGCTCGGGCCAGGCCTCGGGCACCTCGGCGGGCCAGGCGACCCTCGTGACCGTGTCCATCCTCGGTGCCCTGACGGTCATCACCCTGCTCCGCGGCACGGTCGCCCTCATGACCACGCAGTACGGGCTGGAGGCGGGCGAGTTCCGCATCGACTCGGGCCTGCTCCAGCGCCAGTCCAAGCGGGTGCGCCTCGACCGCCTGCAGAGCGTCGACGTCATCCAGCCGCTCACCGCCCGGGTCCTCGGGCTGGCCGAGCTGCGCCTCAGCACCGCCGGGACCGAGCGGGCGTCACTCCGCGTCCGCTATATCGCCTACGGCCACGCCCAGGCGCTGCGGGCCGAGCTCCTCGGGCGCTCGGCGGGCATCGGCCCCGGCGTGGCCGAGGCCCCCGAGCACCCACTGATCACGATCCAGCCCGGGTCCCTCCTGGCGGCCGTGCTCCTCGAGCTCGTCTCGTGGCGGGTCCTGCTCCTGCTCGCCGGCCCGGCCCTCGCCGTGGCGGCGGCGAACGCCTCGAGCGGGCCGCACCCGGCGGCCACCGGGGTCGGAATCGGGCTCTTCGTCTACGGCCTGTTCATCGTGGCCCACTTCATCTGGCGTCGGGTCACGACGCTCTGGGACTTCACCGTGGCCGAGTCACCCGACGGCCTACGCATCCGGCGGGGCCTCCTGGCGACGAGCGCCCAGACGGTGCCCTTCGACCGCATCCAGGCCCTCTACCTCCACCAGCCGATGCTCTTCCGGCCCTTTGGGTGGGCGCTCGTGCGGATGAACGTGGCCGGTTACGTCGGCCGCGAGGTGTCCGAGCAGACGGTCCTCCTCCCGGTGGCGCCCCGGGCCTTCGCCGAGTGGCTCGTGAGCAGGGTGGTCGGCGTCGACGTCGCGCAGGTGGCGGTCACCCGCCCGCCCCGGCGGGCTCGTTTCCGGGCCCCTCTGTGGTGGCGGGCCGAGGGAACGGGCTCGGACGAAGGGATCTTCGTCACCCGTCACGGGGTCTTCTCCCGCTCGATCGAGGCCGTCCCCCACCAACGGACCCAGAGTGTCCACATGACGGCCGGCCCGTGGTCGCGGGCCCTCGGTCTGGCCTCGGTCCACCTCGACTCCACCCGCGGGCCGGTCAAGATCCGGGCTCGCTTCCGCGACGCCCACGAAGCCCGGCGGATCCTCGACCTCCAAGCCGAACGGGCCCGCCAGGCCCGCCGCCGGGCCTCGGCCCCCGCTCCCCTGCCGAACGGGGCACCCCTGCCCGACGGCACCGCCCTCAGCACCGTGGCCGACGGCGGTGCGGGTGGGACCGGGCCCACACCCTGACCGTCAGCGTCCCCCCGCCACGTCGAGCAGGGCGCCGGTCACATAGGAGGCCTCGTCGGACGTGAGCCAGACGATGGCCGCGGCGATCTCCTCGGCTTCCCCGGCGCGCCGCATCGGGATCTGGTCGCGCAGCCGCTCGATGCGGTCCGGCTGGCCGGTGGCCGCGTGGATGTCGGTGCGAATGATGCCCGGGCGTACCGCGTTCACCCGGATCCCCTCGGTGGCCACCTCCTTGGCCAGACCGATGGTCATCGTGTCGACCGCGGCCTTCGAGGCCGCATAGTCCACGTACTCCCCCGGGCTGCCGTGGCGGGACGCCGCCGACGAGACGTTCACGATGGCGCCGCCCTGCCCGCCGTGCGCCGTCGACATCCGCCGGACGGCCTCCCGCGCGCAGAGCATGGACCCGAGGACGTTCACCGCGAACATGCGGGCGATCCGCGCCCCGTCGAGCTCGTCCAACCGGGCGGCCACGTCGGTGATGCCGGCGTTGTTCACGAGGGCGCCCGGTGGGCCGAGGGCCTCGTCGACTGCGGCGAAGAGCGCCACGACGTCGTCCTCCACGCTCACGTCGGCCCGCAGCGCGATGGCCTGGCGACCGGCTGCCCGGCAGGCCGCCGCCACATCCTCGGCGGCCGCCGTCTCGATCCGGTAGGCGAGGGCCATGTCCCAGCCGGCGGCGGCCAGGCGCCGAGCGGTCGCCGCGCCGATGCCCCGGCTCCCTCCCGTGACGACCGCGACCCGGCCCATCGTTCCCGCTCCGTCAGGTGCTGGCAACCGGCACGCGCCGTCAGTCGGTGACGATGCGGTAGAAGACCGCGCCCTCGTCCCCGGCCACGAGGGCGTAGGTCGTCTCCTTGGCCACGAAGAGGACGCTCCCCGGGCCACTCTCCACACCGTCGAGGTTGACCGACCCGGAGACCACGACCATGACCTCGCCCGTCTCGTGCTCGTGCGGCGGGTCCGAATGCCCCGGGGGGTAGGAGACGAACTGCATCGGGGGCACGCCCTCCTCGCCCCGGGTGAGGGCCTTGAAGCGGACGCCGTCGGCGATGGTGCCGCCGCCGTCCTTGAAGGCCACCCAGTCGATGTCGCGCTCGTTGACCCGGAACGTCCTCGTCACCGGCCCCATCCTCGTCCTGGTCGTGTCGCTCTTCCTAGCACGGTCGGGCTGGCCGAGCGCCTGGCCCGCGTCGGGCGCGAACGTCGTGACCTGGACCGACACCGAACGCCTCCTCGGAGCTGGCCGGTCGCGAGAAGATGCAGGTAACAGAGGCCCACCGGAGGAGCGACGCACCCAGATGAGCGTCGACACGCTCGTAGAAGAGGAGGAGCACGACCGCCTGGAGGCCGCGGCGGACGCGGCCGACGCGCCGGCGGCGCCGTCCTCGGGGGTGCCGTGGGGCCGGGTGGCGCTCGGCATCGGCAAGCACCTCGGGGTCATCGCCCTCTTCGCCGTCCCGGCCGTCGTCCTCTGGTGGCACGTGTGGGACGGCCACGCCGCCTCCCGCCTGGCTTGTGCCTGCGGGGACAGCGGCCAGGAGGTGTGGTTCATCGCCTGGCCGGCCTACGCCCTGGCCCACGGCCACAACCCCTTCTTCACCACCTGGCTCAACGCGCCGAGGGGGACGAACCTCCTCGCCAACACGAGCTCCCCCCTCGTGGGCACCGCGCTGGCCCCGGTCACGTGGCTCTTCGGCCCGATCGCCGCGACGAACGTGGCGCTCACCCTCACGCCGGCGCTCTCGGCCTGGGGCGCCTGGGTCGCCTGCCGCCGCCTGACCGGGTGGTCGCCGGCCGCGTTCGTGGCCGGGCTCTTGTTCGGCTATTCACCGGTCGTGGTGAGCAACGTGGCCACCGGCCACGTCTACATGGGGTTGCTCGTGGCGTTGCCCCTCATGCTCCTCGTGGCCCACGAGCTGCTCGTGACCCAGCGCGGCAACCCATGGCGGTGGGGGGTGGCGCTCGGGCTCCTCGTCGTCGTCCAGTTCTTCATCTCGACCGAGGTGCTCACCATGGCCGCCCTCGTGGCCATCGTCGGTGTCGTCGCCTGGATCGTGGCCGCGCCCCGGGCCCTCCCCGGGCGGCTCCCCTTCGCCGCGAGAGGTGTGCTCGCCGGCGCGCTCGTGGCCGGCGTGCTGCTCGCCTACCCGGCGTGGTTCGCCCTGGCCGGGCCGCGCCACCTGACCGGTGCGCCGTGGGAGCTCCTCGCCATCGCCGGCAACCGGCTGTCCGACGTCTGGAACCCGGGCGCCTACCGCGCACCGGCCAGCGGCATCGTGCGTCTCGGCGGCTACGAGGGTCTGGCCGGGCCCACCTTCGCCTACCTCGGCTTCGGGGTGCTGGCCCTCGCCGGCGCCTCGCTCGTCGTGGCCTGGCGGCGCCGTCTCGCCTGGGTGAGCGCGGCCCTCGCGCTCGTCACCCTCTGGCTGTCCCTCGGCTCGCTCTTCTACGAGAGCAACGGTCGCTACACGACCGGCCGGTGGCTCCCGTGGCGCACGCTCAGCACGCTGCCCATCCTCGACAAGATCCTGCCCGCCCGATTCTCAGCCTTCACCGACCTCTTCGTCGCCGTCCTGATCGCTCTCGGGCTCGCCGCCGCCTATCGCCGGGCGACGGCCCGGGCCGGCCGACGGACGCCGGCCGCCACGGTCGACGGCGGCGCAGGAGCGCGGGCCGGGCGAGGACGTCGCATGGGGTTGACGGCGGTCGCCGCGGCCGTGCTCGTCGGCGTGTCCCTCGCCGCCCTCGTACCGGTGTGGCGCACCTACCAGGTCCCGTTGGCCACGACCACGGTGCGGCCACCGGCGTGGTTCGCCACCGCCGCCACGACGGTGCGGCCGGGCTCGGTCGTGCTCGTCTACCCGTTCCCGACGCCCTCGACCGACACCTCGGGCCCGATGGTCTGGCAGGCCGAGGACGGCATGCGCTTCCGGCTGGCCGGCGGCTACGTGAAGATCCCGGGCCCGGACGGCCGGGCCCTCGACGCCGGACCGCCCCACTCGGTCACCCGCACCCTCGCCGCGCTCTCCGCCTTGGCCGCCGGACCGCTCCCGGCGGGGACCACCCGCCAGCTGGCGGAGGTGCAGGGCGCCGTCCGCCGCTGGCACGTCGACGAAGTCGTCGTGACCCGACAGGGCGGCCGCGATCCGGCCTACGCCGCCGCCCTCTTCACCGCGGCCCTCGGTCGGCTCCCGTCGTTGTCCCACGGGGCCTGGGTCTGGCCCGTGGCGAGGGGCGCGGCCCCGCGTCCGGCCGCCGCAGCCCGTGCCCTCAGGGCTTGCGTCACCGCCCCTGGCGTCGTCCGCGGTGTCGGCGCCGGCCTGACGCAGGCGGGCAACGCCTGTGTCATTGGTCATCTCAAAGCGCGTTGAGGTGGGTGCCCCGACAGAACCCGAAAAGGAGTGCGAATGACAGCGGACATGAGCGAGTACGCAGCGACCATTCAGCGGCTCGAGGAACGGGTCGCCCGCCTCGAGGACGAGCTCGCCGTCCGCCGGCTGGTCAGCGCCTACGGCCCGGCCGTCGACAGCGGGAGCGCCGACGCGGCGGCCGGCCTGTGGGAAGAGGACGGCGTCTACGACTCCGACGCCAGCGTCTGGCGGGGGCGCGAGGAGATCGCCGGGATGGTGAAGGGCGAAGGCCATCAGGGCCTGATCCACCGGGGCGCCGCCCACGTGATCGCCGCGCCCTACGTGCGAGTGGCGGGCGACGAGGCCGTGGCCACGTGCTACTCGCGCGTCTACCGGCGCACCGACGACGGCTACGAGGTCTGGCGGCTGGCCGTCAACCGCTGGGAGCTCGTGCGCACGCCCGAGGGCTGGCGGGCCCGTTACCGCACCAACCGCCTGATCGACGGGTCATCGGAGCCGAGGCAGCTCCTCGGCAAGGGACTGGCAGGCTAGGCCGGGACGGGCAACTGGCGGCACGAGACGAGGTGGTCATGGGACGGCTCGACGGGAAGGTGACGATCATCACCGGGGCGGGCGGCGGCCTCGGCCGGGTCATGGCCGGGCGCTTCGCCGAGGAGGGCGCCCTCGTCACGATCGCCGGGCGGCGCAAGGACGCCCTCGACGAGACGGCGGCCGGCATCGACGCCGAGGTCCTCGTGGTCCCGACCGACGTGACCGACGAGGAGCAGGTCGAGGCGATGGTGGCGGCCACGGTGGAGCGCCACGGCGGGGTCGACGTCATGCTCAACAACGCGGCCCAGCCGGGCACCGACCTCCACATCTGGGAGCAGACCCTCGAGAACTGGAACGCCACGTTGGCCATCGACGTCACCGCGGCGATGCTCTGCACCCGGGCCGTCCTCAACCAGAGCATGCTCGAGCGGCGCTCGGGGGCCATCGTCAACTTCTCGTCCTCGGCCGGGTGGCACGGCATCCCGAGGAAGAGCCACTACTGCGTGGCCAAGGCGGGCCTGCGCACGCTGACCAAGGTCGTGGCCCAGGAGGTCGGCCCCTACGGCATCCGGGTGAACTGCCTCGTGCCCGGGGCCATCGACACCGAGCTCTTGCGCAACTACCAGGCGAGGATCGCCGCCGAGCAGGGGGTGACGGTGGAGAAGCTCCGCGAGAGCTCGACCCGGTCGAGCGCCCTCCGCAAGATCAGCACGCCCGACGAGGTGGCTTCGGCGGTGCTCTTCCTCGTGAGCGACGAGGCGGTGACGATCACCGGCCAGTCGATCAGCGTCGACGCGGGCACCTACCTCGTGGGCTGAGAACCGGCCTCACCCGAGGTCGGTCGAGCGGTTCACTTCCTGCAGCGCCTCGAGCTGCTCGAGATAGTGGTCGAGCGAGTGGTGCACGATGCGCAGGCCGGCGATCGTGACCCCGAGGCCGTGCACCTCGGCGAGCGCGGCGGCGGTTCCCTCGGGGTCGCCGGCCGGGTCCTTGGCCTCCTGGGGGCCGTAGACGACCTCAAAGCCCGGGGGCCGCTCGACCCGGCCGAGCATCTCGGTCATCTGCCCGACGCTGATCCCGAAGGGAGCCCAGCCATCGGCGTAGCGCACGGCGCGACGGAGGGAGCGCAGCGTCCGACCGCCGATCCAGATCGGCATGTCCTGCTGGACGGCGCACGGGTCGACGATCACGCCCTCGTAGCGGTAGTAGGGGCCGTCGTAGACGGGTCGGTCGCGGCCGAGCGAGGCTCGCAGGGCGAGGAGCGCGTCGTCGGCCCGGGCCCCCCGGTCGGCGAACGGCACGCCGAGGAGCTCGAACTCCTCCTGCAGCGATCCCACGCCCACCCCGAGGATGACCCGTCCGCCGCTCACCCGGTCGAGGGTGCCGTAGCGCTTGGCGATCTCGAGCGGGTGGTGGTAGCCGAGGACGAGGACGTGGGTGGCGAAGCGGATGCGCTCGGTCTGGGCGGCGAGGAAGCCGAACGTGGCCAACGGGTCCCAGTAGGTCGCGCCCCGGATCTCGGCCACCGGCTCGGGGATGATGACGTGCTCCGAGCAGTTCAGGTGGTGGTAGCCGAGCCGGTCGGCCGCCCGGGCGATGGCCGCCAGCTCCTCGGGCCCGGCCTCGGCCTCCCAGCGGGCGCGCCCCTGCGGGGTGCGGGTGACGATGGGCGTGAGGACCGACAGTCGCAACGGGGACCCCCTTGGCGGGCTGGCCCCGATCCCTACCACACCGCCCGGCGCAGCCGACAGGCCGAGCCGGGCACCCTCCGGCTCAGGCGGAGGGTGCCGACACCGTGCCCGAGCCGGGGATGTCCTTCCCGCAGAACGGCGAGGCCCCGGCCACCGGCACGAAGCCGTTGGCCTTGGCCTGCAGGTAGTACTCGCAGGTCTGCGGGGCGTCGTGCCCGAAGTTCGTGGCGTAGTTGAAACTCTCCGCCAGGAGCCCGCCGGCGTTGTAGGCGGTGACGTGGCGCAGGGCGTGGATGATCCCGGCGTGGGTCGGGTTCTTCCCGGCCAGCTCGATGCCCTTGATCATGAGGTCGGCGCCCATCCAGGCCTCGACCACGTCGAAGGGCGGGAAGCTCTTCGGCGACATGTGCTCGTACTTCACGAGCGCGTTCTTGAAGGTCGTCGTGGCCGCGTTGGGCTCCTGGAACGGGTGGGTCTCGTCGAGGAAGTACACGTTCTGGAGCGACTGCCAGGCCGGCGAGTGGATCACGTCGGCCTCGAGACCGGTCGGGAAGACCACCACCTTCAGGTGCACACCGGCCTGCTCGAAGGCCTGGACGAGGGCGAAGTTGGAGTTGTTGTCCATGGCCGCCCACACCGTGTTGACGCCGGCCTGCTTGGCCTGGAGGGCGGCGGTCGTGAAGTCCACGCCACCGAAGGACACCGTCGTGTCGAGCACGCCGACCTTGAGCCCGGCGTCCTTCACCGACGTGGCGGTGTCCTCGGCCGAGCGGGAGGACGAGGGCGAGATGCCGTAGCCGTAGGAGCCGAGGACCGTCCCCCCGTGCGCCTTCATGAAGGCGCCGAACCCGGTGTTGGCCGGGTAGGTCGGGTCGATGCTGCCGCTGTCCGAGGCGAACATGTTGGTGTTCGGCTGGACGCCCCACTCAGGGCCGTCGAAGCTGCCGCCGGTCACCGGGATGCCCTGCTGCTGGAGGATCTTGTAGCCGGCGAACATGAAGGGGGTGTTCGAGACCACGCCGATAGCCCCCTGGGAGATGGCGTCGTTGACCGCGGCGGCCACCGTGGAGGTGCCGGACTGGTCGTTGAGCACGATCGGGTCGATCTTCTGGCCGTTCACCCCGCCCTCGGCGTTCTGGAGGGCGACCCGGGCGAGGAAGCCCTGCTGGGACCCCTGGAACTCCGACGAGGCCACGCCGGTCTGCGAGGTGATGAAGGCGATCTTGAGGGGCGTCCCGGACGCTCCGGCCGATCCGGCCGAGAACCCGAAGGCGGCAGCGAGCCAGCCGAGCATCGTGGCGACGACCGCCACCTTCACGAGGCGAGTGCGCACAGGGGTCCCCTTTGCATTCGGGCGCCCGACCGGCCCGCCGGCGTGAGTCGGGGCTGGGGTCGCCGGGGCCGCCGGAGGGGCCGGTACCGACAACGTGTCGTTTGTGTTGCGGTCAGTTTACGGACTTTGCAAGGCGCTAACAAGGCACCGTTCGTAAACACTTGGGCAGAATCGCGTCCCGCCCTGAGGGGGAGGCCCGGACCGGCTCAGCCCGACCCCTGGACGATCGGGCCGCAGAGGGGCTGCTCGGAGAGCGGGGCGAAGCCGTGCTGCTCGGCCCGAAGGACGAACGAGCACGAGATCGGGGCGTCGTGGCCGAAGATCGTGGCGTAGTCGAAGCTCTCGGGCAGGAGGCCGCCGCCGTCGTAGCTGGTCACCTTGCGTAGGTCGGTGATGAAGCCGGCCCGGGACGGGGAGGGGCCGGCCGCCTCGAGGCCCCGGATGAAGAGGTCGGCCCCGAGCCAGCCCTCGTAGACGTTGAATGTCGGGAACTGCGACGGGGGCCGGTGGGCGTACTTGGCCAACGCCGCCTGGAAGGACCGGGTGGCCGGCGTCGGCACCTGGGTGGGCCAGAACTGGGAGACGAAGTAGGCGCCCTGGAGGTCGCTCCACCCCGGTTGGTCGACCACGTCGGGCTCGAGGCCGGTGGCCAGCACCGTGACCTTCAGGTGGACGCCGGCGTCCTTCATGGCCGTCACGAGGGCCAGGTTCGAGGCGTTGTCCATGGCCGCGAAGAGCCCGTCGACGTGCTTCGACCGGGCGACGAGGGCGGCGGTGGTGAAGTCGACGGTGCCGAACGGCACGCTCGTGTCGACCACCCCCACCTGCACGCCGGCGTCGGCGGCAGAGGCCGCGAAGTTCTGCGCCACGAGCTTGGACGAGGGCGCCACGCCGTAGCCGTAGGAGGCCATGACCTCCACGCCGTGGGATCGGAAGAAGAGGCCCACGCTCTTGGCTGCCGGGTAGCTCGGGTCCACGCTGCCGGTGTCGGCG